>JAEEGH010006243.1_pt1 | contig 29289 bp, 31 predicted proteins | sample 9134181 | NCBI WGS metagenome assembly JAEEGH01 (sample SAMN16246544, study PRJNA631951) | gut metagenome | biome: gut microbiome; feature: rumen; material: DP-attached | host: Bos | place: Iran: Karaj | collected 2018-10 | reverse complement strand
CCTAAGAGTAATGATCATATTGGAAACTTTAATAGAGAACACTTAAAAGAGCTTAGAGCAGGTCATTCTGTAAATGAGTTATTAAATGATGATGATTCAGTTTTAATGAATTATTATGATTTAGATAGAAGAAATAAAAATGGTGGTAAAAAGAAAAAGGAAGAACCAAAACATTTTGAACAACCAAAACAACTTCCATTTAGTATTACAGTAGGCGACTCAATTACTGTAAAAGATTTAGCTGAAAAGCTTAAGAAAACATCTGCTGATGTTATAAAGAAATTATTGTCTTATGGTGTAATGGCTACTGTTAACCATGAAATAGACTATGATACAGCAGCTATTATGGCTGATGAATATGGAATAAAAATAGAAAAAGAAGTTGTTGTAAGAGAAGAAGATGTATTATTTGATGACGCTCCAGACATAAAAGAAAACTTACAACCAAGACCACCTATAGTTGTTGTTATGGGTCACGTTGACCATGGTAAAACATCATTACTTGATGCTATTCGTGAAAGTAACGTAATAGAAACAGAAGCCGGTGGAATAACACAACATATTGGTGCTTCAATGGTTAATATAAACGGAAGAGATATTACTTTCTTAGATACACCAGGACACGAAGCATTCACATCAATGCGTGCAAGAGGTGCACAAGTTACAGATATCGCAATCTTAGTTGTTGCAGCTGATGATGGAATAATGCCTCAAACAATAGAAGCTATAAACCATGCTAAAGCAGCTGGAGTTTCTATAATTGTTGCAATCAACAAGATAGATAAAGAAGCAGCAAACCCTGAAAAGGTAAAACAAGAACTCATGAATTATGGTGTTGTACCTGAAGAATGGGGGGGAGATGCAATTTGCGTACCAGTTTCTGCTAAAAAGAGAATAGGAATAGATAACCTATTAGAAACAGTTACACTAGTTGCTGATGTATTAGAGTTAAAAGCAGATCCTAATCGTCAAGCTAAAGGAACTGTTATTGAAGCTAAACTAGATAAAGGTAAAGGACCTATCGCAACACTTTTAGTTCAACGTGGTACAGTAAACGTAGGCGATATGGTTGTAGCAGGTAATGTTGTTGGACATATTAGAGCTATGACAGATTCAAGAGGAAGAAGAATAAAGAAAGCTGGTCCATCAGTTCCAGTTGAAATCACAGGTCTTCAAGAAGTACCAGAATCTGGAGATATATTCTATATAGTCCAAGACGAAAGAATGGCAAAACAATTAGTTGAAAAACGTAAGTTAAAGAAGAGAGAAGATACTTTAAGAGCATCTTCAAGAGTAACATTAGACGACTTATTTGATAAGATTTCCGCAGGTGAAGTAAAAGACTTAAATCTTATTGTTAAAGCTGATGTTCAAGGCTCTGTAGAAGCTGTAAAACAAAGCTTAGAAAAAATATCTAACGATGAGGTTAAAGTAAAAGTTATTCATGGTGCAGTTGGTGCTATTACTGAGTCTGATGTAATGCTAGCTCAAGTTTCTAATGCTATTATAATTGGATTTAACGTTAGACCAGAAGCTACTGCAAAAGCTGTCGCAGAGCGTGATGGAGTAGATATAAGACTATATAGTATAATATATAATGCTATCGAAGACGTATCTGCTGCTATGAAAGGAATGCTTGCACCTACTTATAAAGAGGTTGTAACAGGCCATGCTGAAATCAGACAAATATTTAAGATTTCTAGTGTTGGAAATATTGCCGGTTGCTATGTAACAGACGGTAAAATTTCTAGAAACTCTGATATTCGTTTAATTAGAGAAGGTATCGTTGTTACCGAAGGCAAACTATCTTCGTTAAAGAGAGAAAAAGAAGATGCAAAAGAAGTTAGCGAAGGTTTTGAATGCGGTATGGGTATTGAAAAATATAACGATATAAAAGTAGGAGACGTTATAGAAGCATACGTTATGGAAGAAATAAAACAGTAAGAAAGGGTTTATTATGGAAAGAACAGATAGAATTGCTGAGGAAATAAAAAAAGTTATCAGTGAGATGATTCAAAATGAGTTGAAAGATCCAAGAGTTAAAGGATTAATCAGCGTTACTAAAGTGCTTATAACTAAAGACTTGAAGTATTGCAAAATATATATAAGTGTTTTAGGCGCAGATAAAAACGAAGTTTTAGAAGGTATAAAGAGCGGCGCAGGTTATATGAGAAAAGAATTAGGTAATAGAATTGAAATTAGAATATTGCCTGAACTAAACTTTATACTTGATGATTCTTTAGAATATGGTGCACATATAGACCAAGTTATTAAAGACATAAATTCCTAATTTTTAAGAAAGGATTGTGGTTAATTTGGAAAAATCTTTTGCTCCAATTATTGAAAAAATTAATTCCGCAAATGATATTGTACTATTAGTACACGAAAATCCCGATGGAGATGCTGTGGGTAGCATGATAGCTTTTTATAGGGCTTTAACTAAAATAGGGAAAAAAGTTGATGGAGTTATTGAAAAACATCCTGCAAATTGTGTTTTCTTAACTAGTACAATAGGAAAAGAAATAAAAACGTTTGAAGAGGCTGATTTAACAAAACAATATGACTTATGTATTGTATTAGATTGTGGAAATTCTGAGAGGTTAAACGTAGCTAAAGACTTATTTGTAAATGCAAAAGACACTGCATGTATTGATCACCACGAAACTAACTTTAGTTTTGCAAATGCTAATTACATTAAACCAGAAGCTGCTGCAACTGGAGAGCTTATATTTGATTTATTAAATGAAATGCAAATAGCTATTGATACTGAAATTGCAACGGCATTGTATTCGTCTATAATTTCAGATACAGGTAACTTCTGCCATCAAAATACTACAAAAAGGACCTTTGAAATAGCTAGTAGCCTTATGGAATATGGTATAGATGTTCCGAAAATATCTTATTATATGTTTAATGAAACAAGACTTAATAGATTAATATTTATGGGAAAAATACTTAGCAAAATAGAGGTATTCTTAGATGGGAAATTATCTATAATTTGTGCAACTCAAGAAGATGTAGATGAATTCCAAATAGACAAGAGCGAATTAGATGGAATTGTCGATTACGCTAGGTACATAAAAGGTGTTGAAGTTGGAATATTATTAAAACCGCGCGATGGCGTATATAGGCTTAGTATGAGATCTAATGGAAAAGTTGACTTGCTTGAAATTGCCGCTAAATTTAATGGCGGTGGTCATAAATATGCAGCTGGAGGTAGAGTAGATACTGATTCTATAGAAAAAGCAAAAGAAGAAGTAGTAAAAGCTTTTGCAGAAGTGTTGTAAAATTATAGTAAACTTAGTGAAAAAATATTGACAAATATACTGAAATTATAGTATAATCTTTGATGTTGATATTTGATTAATAGAAAAATTTACATATGAGCGATGTAAAAAAGGCTTTTTAGGAGGTGTTTAGAATGGCTCAACCAAAAAGAAGATGGTCCAAAGAAAGAACTCATTTAAGAAGATCTACTTGGAAATTAGAAGCAAAAAATATAGTGGAATGTCCTAAGTGTCATGAAGCTGTTGAATCCCACAAGGTTTGCAAAAACTGTGGATATTATAACGGAAAAGAAGTTATTAAAGTAGAAGAAAACGCGTAGGCGAGAGAAACTTGTAACAATTTGTTACAAGTTTTTTATTTTAAAAATGAAAGGGTTAAACATATGATAAATAGGATAAAAGATGAAATATTAAAGTATTTTCCTATAGAAATTTGTAGCTTAATAAATACTTCACTAGTAGAGGACGTATGTGAAATAAGAATTAGAATAAATAGACCTATAATACTAAAAACAAAAAATAAAGAAATAATAATAAACCGTACTATTAAAAAAGAAGAAATAGAAAGAATATTTGAAAGCATTTGTGGCAATTCTGTATACGCATTTGAAGAAGAAATATCTAATGGTTTTATTACAATAAACGGAGGCCATAGAGTCGGCATTTCCGGAAAACCTTTATATAAAAACAATAAAATATACATGATAAAAGATATTTCAGGACTTAATTTTAGAATAGCAAGAGAAGTAATTGGCTTTGCAAATAGTATTATTCCAAAAATAAAAATAAATAACGAATTTGTTAGTACTTTAATAATATCTCCTCCTGGAATCGGGAAAACTACTTTACTTAGAGATTTGGTACGCCAAATAAGTAATAGTGGCTATAATGTGAGTCTAATAGATGAGCGTTCTGAAATTGCAAGTTGTTATAAAGGAATACCTCAAAACGATATTGGAGATAGAACAGATATAATGGATGCAGTATATAAGGTAGATGGAATAAAAATGATGGTACGATCTATGCGTCCAGATTTTGTCGCAACAGATGAAATAGGAACAGACGAAGATGCAGAAGCTATTTTTTATGCAGTAAATTGTGGTACGAAGATACTCGCAACCGCCCACGGCAATAAAGTTGAGGATTTATATAAAAGTAAAAAAATGAAAGAAATTTTAGAATGCAATATCTTTGAAAAAATTGTTTTAATGAGTAAGACGGAAATAAAAGTTTTATAAAAATAAATTCTTCCTATTTTGACACTTTTATTTTATTATGATAGAATAATTTCGAATTGGAGGGATTATCTTGACAGAGCCGATTTATGAAAAACGAGAAATAACTGATTTTAAAGATTTAATAAATCAAAGCGTTAGTATTTTTGGTAATAAAGACGCTTTTTGGATAAAAAACTTAATGGGAGAATATGAAGGAATTACATATAAAGAGTTTTATAGAGATATAGAAAACCTTGGTACGGAACTTATAAATATGGGGTTAAAGCATGAGAAAATCGCTGTAATTGGTGAAAATAGATATGAATGGGCTTTAACTTATTTAGCTGTTACCTGTGGAACGGGTACAATAGTACCACTAGATAAAGAATTACCTGCAAATGAATTAAAATATTTACTTGAAACAGCAAATGTAAAAGCAATAGTATTTTCAGATAAATTAACAGATAAAGTAGTAGAAGCAGTTCAAGGAATTACTAGTATAAAATACTTTGTAAATATGGATTTACAAGAAGATGTTCAAGGTTGCTTATCTTTTCCTAAGATACTAAAAAAGGGTGCAAATCTAATAAGAATAGGAGATAAAAAGTTTGCAAATTCTAAAGTTAATCCAGATGAGGCAACTATACTTTTATTTACATCTGGAACAACTGGGCTTGCTAAAGGAGTTATGCTAACTCAAAGAAATATTTGCTCAGATATAGTAGCAACTACTCAAGTTGTAGATGTTAGGGAAGACGATATAACCTTATCTATTTTGCCTATGCACCATACATATGAATGTACGGTTAACTTTTTGTTGATGCTATATAGTGGAGTTAGAATATCTTTTTGCGAAGGCTTAAGATATATTGTTCCAAATTTAAAAGAAGTAAAACCAACTGTTATGGTTTCTGTTCCACTTATTTATGAAAAAATGTATAAAAATATAATGGATACTGCTAAAAATAGTGGTAAATTAGGAATCCTTCAAGCAGGAGTAAAATTAAGCAATATAGCAGAGAAGTTTAACGTAAACTTAAGAAAGAAGTTTTTTGGAGAGATATTAAATAATTTTGGTGGAAGATTAAGACTTGCTATTGCTGGAGGAGCTGCAAGTAAGCCAGAAGTATTAAAAGGTTTACAAGATATAGGATTCTTTGTAATTCAAGGTTATGGTTTAACTGAAGCGTCCCCTATAGCCTTTGTTAATCATGTAGATAATTTCAAAAATAACTCTATAGGTAAGCCGTTACCTGGAGTAGAGGCTAAAATTGCGGATCCAGACAAAAACGGAATAGGTGAGATTTGGATAAAAGGTCCTATGGTTATGCAAGGGTACTACGAAAATGAAGAAGCAACTAGAGATACCTTCTCTGAAGATGGCTGGCTAAAAACAGGAGATTTAGGTTATAAAGATAATGAGGATTTTTACTATATTACTGGTAGAAAGAAGAATGTAATTGTAACTAAAAATGGTAAAAATATTTTCCCAGAAGAAGTTGAATCGTATTTAAATAAAAGTCATTTAATTCGTGAAAGTATGGTTTTTGGAAAAGAAGTTGAGGGGGAACTAGAACCACAAATTTGTGCAGTAATAGTACCTGACTATGATGCAATCCGCAAACAAACTGGTAAATCTACAATAGACGATGATGAAGTTGAAAAGCTTATCTCACAAGAAGTAAAAAAATCTAACAAGCAAATGCCAACATATAAATATGTAAAGAAATTTGAAATACAAAAACAAGAATTGTCTAAAACAACAACACATAAAATAAAAAGGTATTAATATTTAAATTACTAAGGAGGGGCTTTATGGAACAAGTAAAAATTAAGTTAGAAGACAGAGAATTTTTGGTAGAAAAGGACACTAGCATTATCGACTTTATAAACTTTTATGGGATTCAGCACTCATCTCCAATTTTAGGCGCTATTGTAAATAATGAATCAAAAAGCCTAAATTACAAAGTAAATGAGGATATAGAATTAAAGTTTATAGATTATAATTCTCCAGTAGGTGTAGAAATTTATAGAAAGAGCTTATTATTACTGTTTATAAAAGTATGTGAAGAGTTTTACCCAGAAGCTAATGTTATTGTCCGCCATTCAATAAATAAAGGTGTTTTTTGTGAGCTTAGAAATTGCCCTGTTCCGATAAATGAAGAATTAAGAAAAAGAATAGATGAAAGAATGAGAGAGCTTGTAAACGATAAAATTCCGTTTGTAAGGAGAAAAGTAACTAAAGAGGAAGCAAAAGAGATATTTACAAAACTAGATCAACCAGATAAAATTGGTGTAATTGACTCTTTAAATAGAGATACAGTTACTATTTATTCTTGTGGAGATTGGAGCGATTATTTTTACGGATATTTAGTACCTAATTCTAGTTTTTTAACTATGTTTGAATTAAAATTATATGAAGGCGGTTTTATTGTTAGATATCCTCAAAAAGGCGATTTTTATCATTTGCCACCATATAGTGATCAAAAGAAATTATTTGAAATATTTAAAGAATTTAAAAAGTGGAATGAGATTTTAGGCGTTGAAAATGTTACAATGCTAAATAAAATTATAAAGCAAGGCAGAATAAGAGAATATATGATGATTGCAGAAGCTTTGCAAGAGAAAAAATATGCTAAAATTGCGGATATGATAAAAGAAAATCCAGACAAGAAAATAGTTTTAATTGCAGGACCTTCGTCATCTGGAAAAACTACATCATCATATAGATTAACAGTTCAGCTTATGGTTAACGGTATAAAAGCCATTCCTATTGCACTAGATGATTACTTTGTAAATCGAGATAGAACACCAATAGGCGAAGATGGTAAACCGGATTTTGAAAGCTTATACGCAGTTGATTTAGATTTATTTAACCAACACTTAAAAATGTTGTTAAATGGTGAAGAAGTAGAACTTCCTATTTTCGACTTCAAAGTTGGAATGAGAAAAGTAGGAGGAAGAAAACTTAAATTAGAAGAGAATCAAGTTCTTATTTTTGAGGGAATTCATGCATTAAACGAAGAGTTAACAAGAGATATACCTCAAGAAAATAAATTTAAGATATATATAAGTGCATTAACTTCACTAAGTATTGATGACCACAATTCTATAAGTACTTCTGACTCTAGATTACTTAGAAGAATGGTTAGAGATTATAAATATAGAGGTCATTCCCCAGAAAGAACTTTAGAACTTTGGGATGCTGTAAGACGTGGTGAAGATAAAAATATTTTCCCTTATCAAGAGAATGCGGATGTAGTATTTAACTCAGCTATGTTCTACGAGATAAGTGTATTAAGACCAATTGTTGAGCCTTTATTAGAAGAAATTAAACCGGACTCAAATTTCTATCCTAAGGCAAAAGCAATGCTTAACTTTATAAGATATTTTGAGCCAGTTCAGTCTGAAGGTGTGCCAGAAAATTCAATAATTAGAGAATTTATTGGAGGAAGCTGTTTTCAGCCAGAAGAATAAAAGGTGAATTAATTTATGAAAGTTTATTTAGATAATGCAGCTACAACTGAATTATTACCAAGTGTAGTTGATGAAGTAAAATATGTAATAGAAAATGTTTATGGGAACCCATCTTCGCTTCACTCGATTGGTTTAGAAGCTGAGAAAATTGTTAGAAATTCAAGAGAAATTATTGCTAAATCATTGGGAGTAGAAACGGGAGAAGTTTATTTTACATCTGGCGCCACAGAATCAGATAATACTGCTATTTTTGGAAGTGTTTATGCAAATTCAAGACGTGGGAAGCACATTATAACTTCTAAAATTGAACATCCAGCAGTTTTAAATTGTTTCAAAAAATTAGAACAAGAAGGATTTAACGTAACATATCTAGATGTAGATAGTAACGGAATTATAGATATAGACCAGCTTAAAAATGCTATTTCAGACCAGACAATATTCATAAGTGTTATGGCTGTTAATAATGAAATTGGTAGTATTGAGCCTATTCGTGAAATAGCAAAGTTAAAAAGAGAATATAACTTTATACTTCATACAGATGCGGTTCAAGCTTATACAAAAATACCTTGTAACCTATATAATGTTGCAGATTTAATTAGCATAAGTGGGCATAAAGTTCATGCGTTAAAAGGTATAGGTGCGTTAATTGTAAAAAAAGGTATAAAAATTTCACCGCTTATTTTAGGTGGAGGGCAAGAAGGTGGCTTTAGAAGCGGTACTGAAAACGTACCTGGAATTGCTTCATTTGCAAAAGCAGTAAGTGAAAAAGCCGATACAGAAAAAATAGCTCACCTTAGAGAAATATTAAAAGAAGGAATTTCTAATATTAAAAATGCAAAAATAAATGCTTATAACGATGGAAATTCTGCGCCTCATATACTAAGCGTTTCTTTTAATGGTTTAAGAGGTGAGGTTTTGATGCATATGTTAGAGGAAAAAGGGATATTCGTTTCAACAGGTTCTGCTTGTCACTCTAATAGATTTGGAGAAAGTCATGTATTATCTGCAATAGGGCTTAATAAAAATGAAATTGGTGGAACAATTCGCTTTAGCCTTGGCGAGTTAAACACAGAAGAAGAAATTAAGTACTGTGTAGATGTTTTAACAAAAGAGTTAAATAAATAATTTTTCACATAACAAGGAGGTTAAAATGAGAAGAGTAATTTTAATTGTTATGGATAGTGTAGGCGTTGGAGAATTGCCTGATGCTGCTGATTTTGGAGATGTTGGAACTAATACATTGCTTCATGTATATAAAGCAAATAGCGGCTTAAAAATGCCTAATTTACTAAAGCTTGGGATAGGAAATATCGATGGAAATTCTGAACTTGGAGAGGTAGAAGCACCAAGTGGAACATATATGAAATTAAAAGAAAAATCTAGAGGAAAAGATACTATTGTTGGTCATTGGGAAATGTCTGGTGTTATTACAGAAGTACCTTTTAGAATAAACCCAAATGGCATGGCACAAGATTTTATAGATGACTTTGTAAGAGAAGCTAAATTAGATGGAGTTATAGGTAATGTTGCAGGCTCTGGAACAGATATTATGAAGGAATATGGCGAAGAGCATTTAAAAACAAAATTACCTATAGTATATGTTTCTCCTGTAGATAGCAATTTCCAAATACTTGCTCATGAAGAAGTGTTTGGACTAGAAAAATTATATGAAATTTGTAAAGTTGCAAGAAGATTATTAAAAGGCGAAAGAGAAGTAGCAAGGGTTATAGCTAGACCTTTTGTTGGAACGTGCAAAGAAGATTTTGTGCGTACGTCTAATAGAAGAGATTATTCTGTAAAACCTACAGGAATTACTATGCTCGATAAAATAAAAGAAGCAGGGCTTCATGTTGCAGCGGTCGGAAAAATAGAAGATATTTTTTGTGGCATAGGTATTACTGATGCTATACATACCAAAGACAATATGGATGGAGTAGATAAAACACTTGATTATATGAAAGAAATAGATAATGGACTTATTTTTACTAATTTAGTAGATTTTGATATGAAATTCGGTCATAGAAATAATTATAAAGGATATGGAGAGGCAATCGAATTGTTTGATGCAAGAATACCCGAAATTATATCTAATATGAGAGAAGAAGATATTTTGATGATTACAGCAGACCACGGTTGTGATCCTACAACTCCTGGATGTGACCATACTAGAGAACATATTCCATTACTTATCTACGGAAAAGATATAAAAGAAAATAATAATTTGCATGTTAGAAATAGTTTCGCAGATATTGCAGAGACTATATTAGATATACTAGGAGTTGAAAAGATTGGTACGGGAACTTCTATGATATCTGACATTTTAAAATAAAGGGGTTTTAAATAAATGACAAACAAAATAAAACAAATTAGTATACTGGGAATAATAATTGTTATTTTAACAGTATCAGTTTTTGTTTTTAAAAATAAAGAAAGCGATATAATTGAAGAAGAAAATAATGAGGAGCTTATAAAAGAGGAATCTGTAAGTTTATTAATTATTGAACCAGATTTTTTAAATCCATTAGTTTCTAAGAATAAATATGTTCAGGAAGTATCTAACTTAGTTTTTGATAGCCTAGTAAAAATTAATTCAAACTTAAAGCCAGAACCAGCTCTAGCAAAACTATTTATTCCTAATGAAGATTTAACTAGCTGGAATATAACTTTACGTGATGATGTATTTTTTCACGATGATACTAAACTTACCGCAGATGATGTAATATTTACAATTAATAAAATAAAAGAACTAGGAGATAAGTCTCTTTTCTCATATAGTGTAGAAAATATAGAATCTGTAGATAAGGTGTCTGACTATCAGATTAAAATTAATTTAAATAAATCAGATAATTTTTTAACCAATAAGTTGAATTTCCCTGTTTTGTCTAAAAACTATTATCAAGATAAATCACTTCAAAAAGATAACAAATATATTGGGACCGGTTATTATAGGCAAGTTAAAATAACAGATGAAGAAATGAAACTTTCCGCTTTTGATAAATATTATTCTAATGCAAAAGGGAATATTAAAAATATTGATATAAAAATTGCTGCTAAAAATAGACCGGGGTTTGAATTATTAAAGCTTGGTGAAATTGATATAGCAGATACAAATACTGAAGTAGGAGCATATGGGAGAAGTGCATATAATAATGAAAAATATATTACAGGTGTTTTCGAAGGCATAATATTTAATTCTGAAAATGAAGCATTAAAAGACACAAGTGTAAGACTTGCAACTTTACTAGGAATAAATAGAGATATTATTATTGAGAATTATATAGGCGGCTATGGTGTTTCTGTAGATTTACCAATGAATCCAAACTCATATTTGGTTAATAAATCACTTCAAAAAAATTCATTTAACCCAGAAAGAGCTCAAGATATTCTAACTAATAATGGTTGGAATATGAATGATAAACTAGGTTGCAGGGCTAAAGGATTATTAAAAGCTCAGTTTAACCTATTGGTTAATTCAGATAGTAAAAATGCAAAACAAAAAGCTGATTTTATTAAGAATAATTTGAAAAATATAGGGATAGATATAAAAGTCGTTTTGAAAGAAGCACCTGAGTACAACGTTGCAATTGCAAAAAAAGACTATGATTTAGCGATTGCAGATTGGGCAATTTCAGAATATCCAGAATTTTTATATGATTTCTATAGCGCTTCAAAAAACAATATATTTGGATTTAAAAATGAAGATTATGATTATTATGTGTATATGTTAAAAACAGAGTTCTTAGAGGGAAAGACAAAAGAATATATAGATAAAATGCAAGACATTTTAATAAAAGAGTTACCTATAATAGGACTTTATTTTGAGACATCTACGGTTTATTATAGCCAAGCAATAGAAGGAAAATTAAATCCAACTATAAATAATATATATGCTGATTTAAAAGATGTAATAAAGAAATAGAAAACAAAAACCCGCCACATATAGTATGGCGGGTTTTGAAGTTAAAATTTATTTTCTTCAAAGGAATTACTAAAGGGAGCGAGTTAAGATGTAGCAGCGGCGGTTTCGAACAGGTTGGCGGCGAAGGTGCCAGGAGTGGGGCAGTTCCATTTGATCAGGTAGGTATATTGCCCAGCACGGCACTGGAGAGTTCTTCCGAGGTTTTCGACGTAAAGGCCGAGGGTAGTAAGGTGTTCAGCTTGTTTTGCGTAAAGGCGAAGAGTGACTTGCAGGCGACCAGAAGAGGCGTAGAATATGAGCCGATCTAATAACGGATTCCTATCAGTTTCCATACTCAAATCTCCTTTAGAAAAATTGTTATCACATAACAAAATGTGATATATGCATATTGAATTTTACGGTACATTTTATCATAAAAGCTAATAGGTGTAAATATAAGTTTAATAAATATATTAATTTTATTGAAAATATATAAAAAATCGAAAACAGAGTTACAGAAAGAATTAAAAAATATTTAATTAGATTGTTTTATAAACTCTACAAGTTTGAGCCAATCATCTATTTCGATATGTGGTGATTTCGGAGGTATGACATTTTGCCTATTGTAATATGCACCAGTATACCAAAATGCACTTATATTTGCGGTGTTTGAACCTTGAACATCACAAAGTATACTATCTCCACAAAACCAAGCATCACTTTGGGAAACGTTTGCTTTTCTTAAAGCTAGTTCGAAAATTAAAGGATGTGGTTTCCTAAAAACATACTCGCTGGAAGCTATAACGAATTCAAAGTTATTATGGGGTAAAAATTTATTTAATCTATTTTTTAAACTATTTCCACTATAAGAAATATTACTTACTACAGCAGTTCTAATATTTGATTCTGATAAATACTTAAGAAGTTCTTCTATATGTGGTGTTAAAGTGCAGGGGGCAGCATTATCCCAAAAAATAGTTTCCAGTTCATCAAACGATAAATCAAATTCTAACATAAAATAATCATATAAAAATTTTAGAAAGTTGTGATTGTGTATTTCAAATAAATATTTGTCTTCAAGATTTGGATTATATCTTCCAATTTCTTGGTTCAATTTGCCATCAAATTTTAATAATTCTGTAGCAGTTATATTTAGCGGATTTTTTTTCGCCAATTTTAATACAGCTTCAGTACCGGCTGTTCCATTAAATTGTGCCTCGTTAAGAAGTGTTTGAGCATAATCAAAGAAGATAATTGCGGGCTTTTTCATATAATCCCCTACCTTATTGAATATTATTATATATTTAATATATAACATAAAAAGAATATTTGAACAAGTTAAAGTTTTGTAAATAAAGAAAAAAGGAATATAGAAAATTATTGACAATTAATTTTTTTGTTGCTATACTTGTTTAGTAACAAAATAATATAGGGGTGTCGTACAATGGTAGTATAGGAGTCTCCAAAACTTTTGATGGGAGTTCGATTCTCTCCACCCCTGCCATTTGGAAAAGCTGGATTTTACTCCGGCTTTTTATTTTAAGATATTCAATGTAGTTGACAATGTTTTTTTCGAATTGATATAATTGCGATAGGTGATTAAATATGATTAGAAAAAGTACGAATGGTTTAATAATAATTATTGCAATAGTAGTTGTTTTGACAATACTTATTTCGATTTCAAAGAAAAAAGATAAGATGGATGATGAAACTCAGCAACGAGCAACTACAGATATTATAACTACAGCAGAAGGAATTCAAAAATCAACACCTGATGATAATGTGATGATAGTAGAGCCAAATAACAAAGGTACCATTAAAAGTTATGATATGAAGTGGGGAACGATGCAACCAGTCTTGGCTAGAGATAAAGATGGAAATAGACTAAAATTTTCTGCACGAGGTGTTTGTACTTATTCAACTAGCATAGAAAATAGTGAAAGTCTTGAACAATATATGAGGTCTCAAATACATTTGATGGTTGATAGAGAAGCGTATCAATGGATTAGTAATTTAGAGGATGCTAAAAATGATTCCTCAACAATAATAGCACATTTTGAAGAAAAGTTTACAAATTATGTAATAGAAAAAGATTCTCAAGATATAGTTATAACTTATTTTAAAGTATCAGATATTAATTTTGTTAATTAAAAATTTCTTTAAATATACTGATTTTTTCATTCTTAATACAATTGAAGAGGCACTTAAAAAAGTGTCTTTTTTTTAAATAAAATTTATTATATAATGATACGGGAGGAGAGAATTATGAGATATTTAAAGAAATATATTTTTATAGCACTTATATTTACTTGTAGTATTTTAGTGGGATGCAATAGTGGGAGTAATAATGAAAATACTAATTCTGAAAAACCAGCGCAAAATACTAATACAAGGCAAGAATATACCGCCCAGGAATTAGAAGATGCAGCACTTAATTATTATCAAGAAAATAGTGAAGAACATTATAGACCGGGAATGGTTGCATCTATGCCAGATGAAGAAAATCCTAATATAATAAATATTCAATTATATGATAATTTAGGTGACCACAATAGCACAAGTGATTGGTATTCAATAGATAAAACAACTGGAAAAGGTACAAATATTTTGGGAGAAGAAATCGATTTAACAAACTATGTTGAAGAATATGTAAATAACAAAGTTAAATTCGTTGATGGTGCTAATTTAGCAATTGCATATATTATACCTGAAAACGAAAAAGAATTTAAAAATAAATATTTTACTGATGAAGAATACAATAAAATAGATAAAGTAACTCTAGGTAATGAAACAAAGTTTATAGTTGTTCCTAAATATAAAGATGCAGAAATTACAGTAAAAAGTTGTTATTTAGGCGAAGATGGTATGATGTATGAAGGCGATCCAGTAATAGAGAAGCATAAAGGCCCTTTATGTATTACTTCAGAAACTATTGAATTTATACCTAAATTTAGTATTACTTATGAATATAAAGGTGAATTATATGTTGTTCCGGTTGGATTTAGTGGAATGGATGAAACAATGGATTTAGGAGCAAATTCAGATAAAGTTATGGATATTTCAATATATTTAAATCAAGTATTCTAGTTTAAGAAGGGAATGTAAATAAAAATGTCATTATATGAAGAAAATAAGCAGATAATGAAAAAATATAATATAACAGCTCAAAAAAAATATGGACAAAATTTCTTAATCGATGAAATGGTACTTGATAAAATTATAGATAATGCCGATATACAAATCGGTGATTTAGTTATTGAAATAGGACCTGGTTTAGGAAATCTTACAAAACGCCTTTGTGCTAAAGCAGGTCAAGTTGTTGCAATAGAAATAGATAAAAACATGGTAGATATTTTAGAGAATGAATATGCATATTTAAAAAATTTAGTTGTATTAAATGAAGATATAATGAAAGTTAATTTAAATGAAATTATATCTAAATTTTCAGGCTTAGAAAGAGTAAAGGTTGTTGCAAATTTACCATATTATATAACAACACCAATTATTATGAAACTTTTGGAGGATGAAATAGACTTAGATTTAATCGAAGTTATGGTTCAAAAGGAAGTAGGAGAAAGACTTTGTGCTACTCCTACGGGTCGAGAATATGGGGCAATAACTGTTGCAGTAAATTATTATTCAGAGCCCAAATATATTGAAACAGTAGGTAGAGATAAGTTTTTACCGTCACCTAATGTTGATTCTGCAATTATTTTACTAAAAGTTTTAAAAATCCCAAAAGTTAAAGTTAATAAAAAACTCATGTTTGAAATTGTAAAAGCATCTTTTTCTATGAAAAGGAAAACACTTTTAAATTCTTTGGGAAGCAAGAATATAAATGGTGTAAATAAAGAAAAATTGTCAAAGATATTAGAAGAACTAAATATGCCGTTAGATATTAGACCAGAAAGAATTTCTTTAGAAGAATTTGCAAACATTTCAAATAAATTTGAGGAAATTTAGTAGGGAGAGGAATTTTATTATGAGAGACTTTGTTCTTGACAAGGTACTTCAAAAATTGGGAGTGCCAGAAGATGTAAAAAGGATTTTCAATTCGGGGCATAAATATGTTATACCGAATAGCAGAGAAGAGCTTATAGAGCTTTCTATGGCTGGAGAGCCAGATGTCTATAATATTGAATTTGATATACCTGGAAAAGGTTTAGTAAAAGAAGCATGGGCTACTAAAATGAAAAACGGAGTCGTTGTTAATTATACCGATCCATATATGAGAAAAAGAGAGCCTAATTGCTTATATATTGCGGATGATAAACCTACGGATAAACCTAGGTTTAAAGATAAATTTGGGTATGATTTCTCAACCCTTAAAAACGACACTTTTGATTGGCTAGCCAACCAAGATTTAATTATTATGCCGTTTATGTCTGGAGATAATAAATATGGCTACCAATCTCTATATATAGGGCCACTAAATGCCGCATTTTTTGCTTGGTGTTTAGCAGATATGCAGTCGTTTATTCCAGCTGAAGAAATACCTGAAAATTATGACCCTAAGGCTATTGTATATTTGGCACCTACTTTTAGACTTACTCATTTTGATGGAAAACAAGTAGTAGTCCATAATAGAATGGATAAGATTCATGAAGTTTATTCATATAATATGTATCCAGGTCCTAGTGCTAAGAAAGGTATTTATGGAGTACTCTTAAATAAAGGCGAAGAAGAAGGCTGGACCACACTTCATGCTTCTGTTGTTAAAGTAATAGCCCCAATGAAAAGCATCGTAACGATTATGCATGAAGGTGCAAGCGGAAGCGGAAAGACAGAGATGTCTGAGAACGTGGGTGGAGACGGAAGCGGAAGAATTGAATTTGGTAAAAACATTGTAACAAATGAAATATATAGAATGAGGTTCCATAGTATATGTAAGATAAGACCAATTGCTGACGATATGGCAATTGCTCATCCAGATATGCAAAAGGGCGATGGGAAGCTAGTTGTAAGAGATGCAGAAGATGCGTGGTTTGTACGTACAGATAACGTACCACTTTGTGGAACTAATCCAGAACTAGAAAGACTTTGTACGCATCCACCTGAGCCAATATTGTATTTAAACTATGAAGCAGTACCACATACAAGTGCTTTAATATGGGAAGCTATACCTGAAGGAGAAGGAAAGGTTTGCTCTAATCCGAGAGTTGTTATGCCTAAAAAGTATTTCCCAAGAGTTGTAGATTCTACTGTACCGGTAGATATACGAAGCTTTGGAGTTAGAACTCCACCTTGCACTAAAGAAAATCCAAGTTACGGAATTATAGGGTTGTTCCATATGTTACCACCGGCTATTGCATGGATTTGGAGACTAGTTGCACCTCGTGGATATAGTAACCCAAGTATAGTAGATACAAAGGGAATGAGTAGTGAAGGCGTTGGCTCATATTGGCCATTTGCTACTGGAAAAATGGTAACTCAAGCAAATATATTATTAAAACAATTCAAAGAATGTAACCAAGTTAAATATGTATTAATACCAAATCAACATATAGGTGCATGGGAAGTTGGCTTCATGCCAGAATGGTTATCTAGAGAATTTTTAGTATTATACGGAAAGAAACCAATTTTAAAAAATATGTTAAAACCAGCTAAAAATGCATTGCTTGGATATGTATTAAAAAATATAGAACTTCCAGATGTTGTTGTACCTCAAGAATTTGTTGAAGTTAACCTACAACCAGAGGTAGGAGATGAAGCATATAAAAAAGGTGCGGAAATGCTAGAAGACTTCTTTAGAGAAGAACTTAAGAAATATTTAACCCCAGATCTAGACCCACTAGGTAGAGAAATTATAGAGGCATTTATGAGAGGAGCAAGTATTTCAGAATACGAAAAATTATTGTAATTGAAAAAAGTGAGACAATGTGTTTTTTGTCTCACTTTAAATTTTACTTGCAAAATAAACTTTTATATGTTGTAATAATAAACGGAGGCGATTAATATGATACATACATATAGAACACACGGAACTTGTTCTAGAGAAATTCAATTTGAAGTAAATGACGGAATAGTAAGTAACGTAAAATTTGTAAGCGGATGTAATGGAAACTTACAAGGAATAGGTGCACTTGTTGAAGGAATGAAAGTAGAAGATGTTATAAAAAAATTAAAAGGAATAGATTGCGGTGGACGTGGAACTTCTTGTCCAGATCAATTGGCACACGCTTTAGAAGAGGTTATTGCATAAGGAGGCTTTTTAATGAAAAACATTTTAATAGGTCAATCAGGAGGCCCAACATCAGTTATTAATGCTAGTTTAGTGGGAGTTATTAGTGAGTCTAAAAAACATAATGAAATAGATAAAATTTACGGGATGATTAACGGAATAGAAGGATTTTTAAAAGATAAATTTATTGATTTAACTTCAATTTCAGATAAAGAACTAGAACTACTAAAAACTACTCCAGCAGCATACCTTGGCTCATGCAGATTTAAACTACCTAAAGAATTTGAAGATGAAATATATAAGAATTTATTTGAAAAGTTTAATAAACTAAATATAGGGTATGTACTATATAATGGTGGAAACGACTCTATGGATACCGTAGATAAATTATCTAAATACGCAAAAACAATTAATTCAGATATAAAGTTTGTTGGAATACCTAAGACAATAGATAACGATTTAATGGGAACCGACCATACTCCAGGCTTTGGAAGTGCTGCTAAATTTGTAGCAAATATAGTAAAAGATATAACTCTAGATGCAGAAGTTTATGATAAACAATCTGTTACAATAATAGAAATTATGGGACGAAATGCTGGTTGGCTTACAGCAGCTTCTGTTGTAGCAAGAGCTAATAAAATAGATAACCCAGTTTTAATTTATTTGCCAGAATCTATTTTTTCAGTAGATAAATTCTTTACTGATTTAAAACTAGCTTTAGAAAAAAGAAAAAATATAGTGGTTTGTGTATCTGAAGGAATAAAAGATAAAGACGGAAAACTTATTTGTGAATATAATTCTGAGGCTGGAGTAGATATATTTGGTCATAAAAACTTAGCTGGATGTGGAAAATATTTAGAAAACCAAGTAAGAGAAAAATTAGGAGTAAAAGTACGTTCTGTTGAACTTAATGTTGTTCAAAGATGTGATTCTAGCTTAATTTCAAAGACAGATTTAGAAGAAGCTTTTTCAGTAGGAAGCGAAGCTGTAAAATCTGCATTAAACGGAGAAACAGCTAAAATGATATGTATGATTCGGGAAAGTGATTATAAAATACAGTATAAACCTACTGATGTTAGTGAAATTTCTAATAAAGAAAAAACTTTTCCAAAAGAATGGATTATAAATGACAATGATATTGCCGATAACTTTTTAGGGTATATTTTACCTCTTATTTCAGGAGAAGTAAGTTTAACTTATGAAAATGGCATGATTAAATACTTAATAAGAAGTTAGAGGAGGTTCTTTTAGTGGAACAAGTACAAATTATACAAGAAAAAGAAATGATATCTAAACTATTAAAGCAATTTACAATTCGAACTTTTATTTATTCATTTCTATATTTTGCAACAATCGTAATTTTATTTATACTTGAAGGTGCAATAAATAGTTCAATAGGTGGAGTTATACTTGTTATTGTTGGCAATATTTTATATTTAATGTTAATTTCTAAAATGTCTACAACAGATGCTTTTGATGGAATTAATACAACTTCGGCTCCTAAAAAGAGTCTTCAAAGAATTGCAAATGCCACAGCAGTACCAATGTTCATATTTACATGTGTTGTTTCTTTTATTGACATAATATTTTTCCACTCATTATTTACACTAACCTCCGGCTATACCAAAGTTGTACTAGCTCAGCTTATAGGTATAGTGGTAGGCAATATAGTGATTTGTTTTTTGGTAGTAAATATATATGAAAAAAGACTTTTAAGAAAACATGTAAGATTTGAAGAAGAATAGTAAGGGAGATAGTAATGAATATAGCACAAAAAAGATATACTTTTTCTACATTTGATGACAATATATCCAATGATTATACTGTTATAGACATAGAAACTACTGGAATAGGTCCTCGTCATAGAATAGTTGAGATTGCAGGTGTTAAATTTTCAAATAATAAAATAGTAGATGTTTTTGACACATATGTAGATCCAGGAATGCCTATACCACCTTACGCTACTGCTATACATGGTATTAGAGATGCAGATGTTGCAGATGCCCCTACTATAAAAGAGATTATGCCATATTTTTGTAAATTTATAGGGAATTCAGACGTAGTTGGTCATAATGTAAGATTTGATTTAGATTTTTTAGTTAGAAGTGGAATGGATATAGATTTATCTAATAGACATATATTTGATACTTTATATCTTTCAAGAAGATATGTAAAAGATGCACCAAATCATAAATTAGAGACAATGATACGGTGGTTTAATATAAATACAGATAAAAGACATAGGGCAAAAGATGATAGTATTGCTACAGGTGAATTATTCTTAAAATTATACAATATTGCGAAAAATAGCTAAAAGTATGTAAAAAAATAAATTTTTTGTTGATTTTTTTGTTGGTATATGTTATAAAATACGTATGAGATAGATTTAAAAAAAACCCCTAAATTGGGTTTTGTTTTAAATCTATTTTTTGTTAGTCAAAAATCCTATAATTGAAAGGTAGGAATAAATATGCACACAAAATATGTTTTTATAACGGGTGGAGTTGTATCTGGATTAGGAAAAGGAATAACAGCAGCCTCTTTGGGGCGTTTATTAAAAAATAGAGGCTATAAAGTAACAATTCAAAAATTTGATCCATATATAAATGTGGACCCAGGTACAGTTAACCCTCATGAACACGGCGAAGTGTTTGTTACAGACGATGGTGCAGAAACAGATTTAGACCTAGGTCACTATGAAAGATTTATAGACGAAAATTTATCTAAAAATAGTAGTATAACTACGGGAAGGATTTATTCAGAAGTAATAGAGAAAGAGAGAAGAGGCGATTATTTGGGAAAAACAGTACAAGTAATTCCTCATATTACCAACCAAATAAAAGAAAAAATCCATAAATTCGATGAAACAGATATAGATGTTGTAATTACTGAAATTGGTGGAACAGTAGGAGATATAGAGAGCTTACCTTTTTTAGAGGCAATTAGACAAGTTGGAATAGAAGAAAATGACGAAGATGTAATTTATATTCATGTTACTTTGTTACCATATATATCTGGTTCAAATGAGTTGAAATCGAAACCAACCCAGCACTCAGTAAAGGAACTTCAAAGTCTAGGAATAAAACCAGATATATTGGTTTGCCGTGCTGACGGGCCTATAGCTGATTCAATGAAAGAAAAAATGGCATTATTCTGTAATGTTAAAAAACAAAATATAATAGAAAATAAAACTATAACTAATCTATATGAGGCACCGTTAATGCTTGAAAGAGAAGGATTAGCTAGAGTTGTTTGTGAAAAATTTCATTTAGAAAATATAGAGCCTAAAAATGAAGAATGGGAAAAGCTTATAGATAGGATTAAAAATCTAGAAGATAAAAATGTAAATATCGCTATAGTAGGAAAATATGTTGAGCTAGAGGATTCATATTTATCCGTAATAGAAAGCCTAAAACATGGTGGTTTTGCTAACAATACCAAGGTACATATCGAATTAGTAGATTGTGAAAAAGTAACTAAAGATACTGCTAAAGAAATTTTAGGAAAATATAATGGAATATTAGTCCCTGGAGGCTTTGGAAACAGAGGTATAGAAGGGAAAATAGAAACGGTAAGATATGCGAGAGAAAACGATATACCGTTCCTCGGAATATGTTTGGGAATGCAGATGGCGGTTATAGAATTTGCAAGAAATGTATTAAAACTTGAAGATGTAAATTCTGCTGAATTAGATGAAAATTGTAAAAATCCAGTTATTCATATAATGGAGACTCAAAAAAGCGTTTCAAAGAAAGGAGGGACGATGAGGCTAGGAGCATATCCTTGTAAGATAAAAGAGAATACTTTAGCACATAAAATATACAAAACAGATTTAATCTCCGAAAGACATAGGCATAGATACGAATATAATAACAGTTATAAGGAAATACTAGAAAAGAATGGACTTATATGTTCTGGGACTTCTCCAGATGGAACTCTAGTAGAAATTGTAGAAATCCCATCTAAAAAGTTCTTTATAGCTGGTCAATTCCACCCAGAATTTAAGTCTAGACCAGATAGACCAGCACCTTTGTTTGCAGAGTTTGTAAAATCAATTATTTCAAAAGATTAAAAAATTAGTAGAGGTATTAATATGATAAATTACACATATATACTAAGATGTAAGGATGGAAGTTTATATACAGGTTGGACAAATGACCTAGAAAACAGATTAAAAATGCACAATAGTGGATTAGGCGCAAAATATACTAAAGGTAGAGGACCTTGTGAGTTGGTTTATTTCGAGACTTTTGATAACAAAAATGATGCACTAAAGAGGGAATATGCAATAAAAAAACTTCCAAAAGAGAAGAAAGAAGAACTTATAAAAGAATATGGAAATATATGTATGCAAAAAAATATATTAAATTTACATAAATAACTTGCATTGATTAAAAGTTAATGATAAAATAAGTCATACACATTTTTAAGGAGATGATATCGTGAATCAATATGTTACTAAATTTACTGATTTTTTAGTAAATGATAAGAAATTATCAGATAATACTTTACAATCATATAGAAGAGATATCGAGCAATATATGTCATATACAAATAGCAATAATTTAGACTTTAAAGATGCAAATAAAACCAGCATTATAACATATCTTATGTATTTACAAAAACAAGGAAAGGCGACTTCTACGATTTCTAGAAACTTGGCTTCAATTCGTTCTTTCTATCAATATATGGTTAGAACAAAGGTAGTAGAAGAAGATCCTACAGAAGGATTGGAATCACCTAAAATGGAAAAAAGACTTCCTAAGGTATTATCCGTTAGTGAAGTAAACCTACTTTTAGAGCAACCTAAGTGTGTTGATTTAAAAGGATATAGAGATAAAGCTATGCTTGAAATGCTTTATGCTACTGGTATAAGAGTTTCTGAGTTAATTAATTTAGAGGTTTCTGATGTTGACGTTGAAATGGGTTTTGTAAAATGTCGTAGCCTTCACAAAGAAAGAGTTATTCCTATGGGAAGTTCTGCATGTGCTGCATTATCTGCTTATTTAAAAGAAGCTAGAAATGCTATGATTCATTCAGATAAAGAAACAGCTTTGTTTATTAATACAAATGGTGGAAGACTTACAAGACAAGGTTTCTGGAAGATAATCAAACAATATAAAAACCAAGCAAAGATTTCTATGGATATTACACCTCACACTTTAAGACATTCATTTGCTACTCACTTAGTAGAAAATGGTGCAGACCTTCATGCAATCCAAGAAATGCTTGGTCACTCAGATATTTCATCAACTCAGATTTATGCACAACTTGCTAATAATAAATTAAAAGAGATTTATCAAAAAACTCATCCAAGAGCGTGATAGAAGAGGCGAGAGCCTCTTTTTTTTATCCAAAGTTGAAATATTATGTAAATTATGGTATAATATTAGTACCTCAAAAAAAATTTACATAACTTGGAGGAAAAACCGGAATGAGTAGTTGGGCAAAGTTGGTGAGGAAAGTCAAATTTTTAGGCTTCCTCTGCCTTTTCGCAGCGTCTATTGGCGCTACTGCCTACGGCTTGACCAATGACGCGATGGCCGCTGCCCCCGCGATTGAAGAAACCCCTGCACCGGAGATGGTACTCACAAAAGAGGTAAAATCCTCTGGTGAGATAGTCTTCCGTATGGAACCTATGGCTGCCCCCCAGTATCCCTTGGCGGAAGAGGACGAATCTGAGGAAGAGGAAAATGTTCCTCGTCAGGAACGTCCTCAGAAGCGCTTCCCTGTAAAATGGGAAGAGGATGATACCGAAGAAGATCCTAATGAAGGATGCGACTTTGGTATCGAAAGCTGCAGCTCTTTTGATAGCCTTGAGTCAACTGATAACGTGAAATTGGTGCTTGCGTCATTTGAACAAGAAAAGCAGCCTACCACGTTCGTTAGTGATAATGGCTATAAGACAGTCGAGCAATATGCAGGAAGCATCGATTACGAAGCTATCCTGCAAGGTCCGATAATCTACGATTTCGGGTCTGAGGGCGAGTTGGCTCTCGAGTGGGTCGTCTGGCATGAGTCCAGAGGCGAACCATTCGACGGTCAAGTTGCAGTAGCAGCCTCGGCGATAAACCGCTGGGAAGGCGACTGCCTCTGGTTTCCGGATAAGAGTTCGATCATCGCAATCTTAAGCCAGAAATATCAGTTCGCTTACCAGTACGTAAGCGCTGAGAATCTGGCAGCCTACCCGGACGTCCACAAGGCGGTGCAGTGTGCCATTCGCGGAGCAGACCCCACGGTATGCGAAGCGTTCCCCGACGGGGCACAGTGGTACTACAATCCAGCAGGCACCTCGGAAACGTTCCAAGAGGCCGATTACGAGTTGGTAATTGGCCACCATCACTTCCACAATTATGGATATGGCTGGAAGTGATATCCTCCAAAAACAGGCAGGTCAATTGACCTGCCTGTTTCCTTTTAAATAAAAATATTATAAAACTCCTTGACTTATACACAAAAAATGTGTACAATAAGTTTAAGGAGGGGGAGGATGAAATATAAGGATTTTATAAAGCTACTAGAAAGAAACGGATGGAATTTTAAAAGAAATGGTGGAAATCATGATATATATATGAAAGGGAATGAAAGAGAGGCAGTTCCTAGACATAAAGAAATAGATGAAGTTTTAGTAAAGGCAATAATAAAGCGACGAGGGTTAAAATGACTTTTTGCGTAATAAAATATAAATGGAGATGATTGATATGAGTAAAGTTTATCCAATAATTTTAACGAAAACAAAGCAAGGCTTTGTAGTATATGTTCCAGATTTTAATATTAATACGCAAGGGAAAGACTATGCAGAAGCGATTCTTATGGCAAGAGATGCAATTGGTCTAATGGGAATTGATATGCAAGATAATGGAGAAGAATTGCCTGTGCCTTCGGAACTTGATACTGTTTCAAGGAACAATGAAGAGGATGTAATAACCTTAGTAGATGTAGATTTTACAGAATATCGTAGAAAAAATGATATGAAAACAGTAAGACGTAATGTTTCGTTACCTGCATGGCTTGATTTAGAAGCTGAAAAAGCTGGGATTAATGTATCTGCACTACTACAAAAAGCATTAAAAAAAGAGTTAAAGTTAGATAATTTATAATATATGATTTTGTGAAATTATCCTCTAACTTGATTTTAGTAAGTTCTTGTGGTACTATATAACCGATTTATATATTGATTTTTATCTCCTTATATATAAGAGGAGAAGTGTGCAGCACGGTCGAAACATCTCGAAAACATTCTATATTTAATTAAAACAGGAGGACGAGTGATGTTTGGAAAATCCAAGCGAATTAACAACCATACTAAGCGAGAATTAAGAGAGCACTGGGCTGGAAAGTATATCCCCAATCCTGAAGAATTACCTGGCGGATGTGATGTAGTTGTTTTTGAAAAGGGCACTAAATATGGTTGGCAATCTGGGAGTATTGAGGAAGGAGTAGACGGTACGAAATTTGTAAATTGTCTGGATGTTTTTTTTGATTTTGACCAAGTTGAGGTTTACCTCAACACAAGATATGCTTAATAAAAAGTGAAGCTCACAGGTGAGTACCTGTGAGCTTTGTTTTTTTTATGGTGCGAGTGATAGGAATCGAACCTACGGCACGCAGTTTAGGAAACTGCTGCTCTATCCTACTGAGCTACACCCGCAAATTACTAAATAATATTACCATACCTAAGTATAAAAATCAAGCATTTGCCTTTTTTCAAAAAAACACTTGAATATCGTGACATTATATGGTAAAATAAAATCCGTTGACTAAACGAAAATAATATTTTTGGTATAAAGAGGTTTGAAAGAAGGTGAATTAGATGAAAGAAGGAATACATCCAAACTACGTAGAGGCTACTGTTAAATGTGCTTGCGGTGAGACTTTTAAGACTTACTCAACTAAGCCTGAACTACGTGTTGAAATTTGTTCTAAATGTCATCCATTCTACACCGGTTCTCAAAAGAATACAGTTGTTGGTGGTAGAAGTGAAAGATTTAAGAAGAAATTTAATATTGTCGATGAAGACTAAAAAAAATAAATCCGTTGGTATAAAAACCAACGGATATTTTTTTGTTAGCCTTTTTGAATTGCCCTACCGTAACCATAAAAAGCAATTGCTCCTATACCTGCGATACCAACTAATGTATAGATAATTCTAGAAGCTATACTCATTGTACCAAATATTGCATCGACTAAATTATAATCAAATAGCCCAATAAGTCCCCAGTTTATTCCGCCGATTATAACTAAAGTCAAAATAATGGCATAAAAAACTTTCATTATTTTTCCTCCTTTCAAAAAGAACTACATGGGTAGTATTTGTATAATATTAAAAAATATAATACAAAATAAGAATATTTTCACAATAAAAGCTCAAAATAGAATTAAAGGGAGTGATTAAATGGTAGAAAATGATACAGTCCAATTACTAAAAGAATGTAATGCAGGAGTAAAAATGGGCGTAAGTTCTATTGACGAAGTGTTACCAGATGTGAAAAATGCGGTATTAAGACAAAAATTAACAGTATGTAAAGACGAACATGAAAAATTAGGAAATGAAACAAAAAACTTATTAAATCAATACCAAGATTCAGGAAAAGAGCCTAATCCTTTCGCAAAAGGTATGTCTTGGATAAAAACTAATACAATGATGATGGTTTCACCAACGGATGAGACCATAAGTGATCTAATTACAGATGGTTGCAATATGGGAGTAAAGTCGCTTAATAAATATTTGAACCAGTATAAAGCCGCAGAAGAAAAGGCAAAAGATATTACTAAAAGGCTTATTAACTTAGAAGAAAAATTAGCTGTAGATATTAGGGAATATTTGTAGAATATAGTAGCATACAATTAAATAAGGAGCGTGGTTTTATGAAAAAATGGAAAACATATGCTGCTTATATAATTGTTACGCTTTTAGGCGGTATATTAGTAGCACTAATTACAATGGATGGAATGGAAGTATATTCAGCATTAGAAAAGCCGATGTTAACTCCACCGGCTTGGCTATTCCCAGTAGCTTGGACAATATTATATGTTTTAATGGCGATTGGAGCATCAAGATATGCATTAAAATCGAAAATGATTTCAGGCGTATATTTTTTGCAGTTGATAGTAAATTACTTATGGTCTGTGATATTTTTCGGTTTTAATGCATATTTGTTTGCTTTCTTTTGGTTATTACTACTTTTAGTCCTTGTAATTGTAATGACAGTACAATTTTATAAAGTGGATAAATTAGCCGGGTTACTTCAAATTCCTTACATATTGTGGTTAGTTTTTGCGGGATATTTAAATATAATGGTTTATTTGCTTAATAGGTAAAATATATTGGACAAAAATATATATTTCTATTGAAATTCTATGTCGAAGAAATGTATAATACTATTGGTTTTATACTGAATAAGGAGGAATTTCAATGGAAGTATTTGCAGAGAGTTTCAGTAAATTGGGCGACGAACTTGGTATTACAGCGACGCAGGTTGCAGTATCTAATTTGCTACCAGCAGTAATAATGCTAGTTGTAAGCTTAATAGTAGTAAAGATTATAACTACACTTGTAGCAAAAGGTATTGAAAAAGGAAGGGTAGAAAAAAGCTTACATACTTTTATAAAAGCTACGGTTAAAACTGTATTATATTTCTTAGTTTTAATAATTGTTTTAGGAATGCTTGGAATTCCTATAACTTCTTTAATCGCAACGTTAAGTGTCGCTGGGTTAGCTGTATCTTTAGCGATTCAAAGCACATTAACTAATATTACTGGCGGTGTATCTATTTTAGCAACTAAACCATTTAAAGTAGGCGACTTTATTGAAGTTGGAGATACCAGTGGTACAGTAAAAGAAATAGGACTAGTTTATACAAAAATAGTTACAATGGATAAAAAGTTAGTATTTATACCTAATGGTAAAATTTCAGATACAGTAGTTACAAACTATAATGCAGAGCGTCAAAGAAAATTAGTATTAAAATTTACTGCTTCGTATGATGACGATATAAAGAAAGTTAAAAAGGCATTAAAAGAAGCGGTAGATAGTGATGAGAGAATATTAGAAGATCCAGCTCCACTAATAAATGTTTCTAACTATTTAGAGAGCTCTATCGAATATATTGTAGCTGTTTGGGTAAAAAGTTCAGATTACTGGGATGTAAATTGGTATTTGCTTGAAGAAGTAAAGCACTCTTTCGATAGAAATAATGTTACTATGACATATAATCATATAAATGTACATATGGTTAATGAATAATAGAAAGGGCGTGTTAAAATGAAAAAAATAGTATGTATGTTATTATTGGCTTCACTATGCTTTACTGGTTGTTTTGAAAAAGTAGAAGATGTACCTCAAGATAATAATGAACCAACTGTAGAAACTATTAAAAGCAGTAATGAAAAGCAACAATATTTCCTAGATAAATTAAACGAAATAAAAAATAAAGAAGATGCAATTTACTCAGATTATTCTTTAAGCCAAGTAGAAATAAATGCTTCATCTGAAGACATCTTAAAGGATTATGATAATTTATTAAATGATGTTTATGCATACTTAAAAGAAAATATGTCAAAGGCTGAATTTGAAAAGCTAAGACAAGATGAGCTTAAATGGATAGCTGAAAAAGAAAAAGCTATTGAAGAAGAAGGAAAACTTTGGGAAGGCGGAAGCGGAGAAGCTATGGCAAGAAATGCTATGGGAACTCGTTATACTTCTCGTAGATGTAAATATTTAATAGGCTTATTAAAAGATTTAAAATATTCAGATGCACCTTATGTAGTAGATACTGTTTCACCAACGGGATTTGCTGGAAGTTCATTAAATCAAATAAAGTTATTCTCTAATGGAGATACATATTGGATTCAATATGATGGAGCTGGTTTTGAAGAAGAAAATATAATAAAAAATGAATTAGTTGCTAAGAACGCTGAAGATGTAACTGCAGATGAAGAGACAGTACTTGTAACAGGAGTTAATATAGAAAAGGTGTTAGAAGAGACAGTACCTTGGTTAAGTATTAGTAAAACTGAGGAACATTAATATTGACAGTACATACAATATAATATATAATTATTTCATAAGGCGAAAGACTATAAATAAACGGTACATAAAAAAATAGAAGTGAGGGGGTGCGACCCCTCACTTCTATTTTGGCAATTTTACGAGCAGCTATCAATAAGAAGTATGTAGAAAATGATTGCCAATATTACTATTTTTAATAAACGGTACATATTTATACC
>JAEEGH010006242.1_pt1 | contig 29290 bp, 34 predicted proteins | sample 9134181 | NCBI WGS metagenome assembly JAEEGH01 (sample SAMN16246544, study PRJNA631951) | gut metagenome | biome: gut microbiome; feature: rumen; material: DP-attached | host: Bos | place: Iran: Karaj | collected 2018-10 | reverse complement strand
TACCATCGCTGAGTGTAATTGTACTCCACAGTCCTCTTTTGGCAGGAATAGCCATCACAGATGCTGTTACCAATAACAGCAGTGTTGATAATAAGATTTTCTTCATGACTCAGTTGTCCTTGTTGTTCAAACATATTTACCCTGCAAAGATACAACTTTATTTTGAATCAACAAACAAAAAAGGGGAAAAACGTCATTTATTCGCTATAACTGCCGAGTCGGCGAAATGACTGATTTTGTACTTAGCGTTGCAACGGGCTGTCAGTCAGACGGTTGCAATTTAGGTTTTGACCAGCCCCCACTGTTTCCTTGCGAATACGAAATAGTTGCCGTACCTTTGCATCGCATTTGAGAAACAACAGCGCTGAAAAACATCGAGGATGCAACAAATCATTAACATGTCTAACTAAAAAAAGAAAGGAACAAGTATTATGGCAAAGTATCGTTTGTACAAGAACAAGAATGTGAAGAGCACCGGTTATAACAAGTATTACGCCAAGAAGGCTGCCGGTAAGTTGGTTGATCTGGACGGCATCGTACGTCACATGTCCGGTCATAACACGCCCTACTCCAAGGGTATCATCAAGGGTGTGCTCACCGACATGGTGGAATGCGTCCGCGAGATGGCCTACGAGGGCAACCAGGTGAAGATCGACAACCTCGGCATCTTCCAGGTGTCGCTCAAGTCGAAGGGCGTAGCCAATCCCGATGACTTCCGTGCCAACACCGACATCCAGTCGAAGTGGCAGGTACGTCCCACCGGCGACTGCCGCATGAAGGTTATCGGCACCACCCGTGCCGCCGGCGCAGAACTCTCCTGGGAAGAGGCCACCGACTACACGTCGCCCCGAACCAAGGACGGTGACGGCGAGTAAGCCCCTGTTTTCCTATTGTCTAACCCAAGCATTGTTAAACGATGAACATCCGTTGGTCAACAGTCAAGCAGGTGCTGCAGATTATCGCCACCATCATTACGACCGTACTGGGCACCATTGCCGTACAGTCATGTATGAACCTCTAATTGCAAACACAATGAAGAAAACAGAACTTCCCATGAAAGACGTGAAATGGATTGTCGTCCATTGCTCATGCACCAGAGTGAACCAGAAAGTCACCGTTGCCGACATCGACCGCTGGCATCGTGCCCGAGGGTGGCTGCAGTGTGGCTACCACTGGGTCATCGACCAGAAGGGCAACATCCAGGCCGGTCGTCCCGAGACCATGGCCGGTGCCCATGTCCGCCACTACAACCAGCACGCCATCGGCGTATGCTACATTGGTGGCAAGGACGACCGAGGCCGCGATGCCGATACCCGTACTCCCGAGCAGAAGGCCGCCCTCTGGTTCCTGCTCAAGGACCTGAAGCAGGCCTACCCGCAGGCCAAGATCGTTGGTCACCGCGATTTCCCTCGCGTATCCAAACGCTGCCCTCTGTTCGATGTCCAGAAGGAGTATGCAACTCTCAACTCTTGAAGCAGCGAACGCCATCAAGCTTGCTTGTTTGGCTGAGTCGCGCCAAGAGTCAACAAAGTTAACTCTAATCTCTCAACGCTCAATTAAAATGAAACATCTTCCTTCATCCATCAGACCTCTTCCATCGGTCTGCCACCGCCCCCGCGACGACAGGTTAAGCATCCTGACAAATGCTAATCGTATCATGTCACCCCCAGCTCCCAAGGCTGGGGATTGTTTTATAAATCCGCATTCCTCTGCGGCGTGAGGTTTAAATAATTCGTGCGATTTTTTGGAACTTTCAAAATCTTTTCGTATCTTTGCCCCCGAAAAGGAGATAGTATTTATGACAGCGTTGGATATAAGATTAGAAATAGCCCAGCAGATAGAGAGCATTCCCGACAGTGAGCAGACCTTGCTGAAGGTGCTTCAGTATGTTCGTAAGCTTGCTGGAAGCGGAGAGACTATCACCTTGACAGGCGATGCTTTGCGCCTTTGGCAACGCTTGGAGGAGCTGAAATCGCTAAAGAAATCGTGGGATGGTGCAGATGCAATGCCAATGGAGAAGAAGGCCATAGGCAACCTGCAGAAAGTGTTGAAGCAAGGTGTGAGTGCAGATTTCCGCAATTGGGTGCTCTTTCCTGACGAGGCAGGAACTCTCCTTCTTCAGTCTCGTGACGGCAAGTCGAGCATTAGTATTGGCAATAATTCCTACTCTTATGTTTACGAGAAAGATGGCAAGATACAGGTAGGCGACAAAGTACGTTTTTCTGCTTCGTCCTTGTTGGATGTCATCCGTAAATCTGCAGCATGATGGCAAATGTCGTAGATCCTAATTTTGTAGCTGACTGGGAAGACGTAGCGAGAATGCTTTTCTCGCCATTGTTCATCAGTGAAGGTGTTCTGTCTCAGCGAGCCTTTATGCTTGAAGATGCATCTGGTGAGACCTATATATCAGTGCTAAGGATTGCAATGGAATGCTTTGAGGCTGATATGGAGGGTATTAAACGCGAAGGTAATACCCTTTATGGCTATGCCCAGATGAATGTTGGACGCATACGGGCTTCAGTAATACCTGAGCATCCTGAGATAAAGTTTGATGTACTTCCGAGAAACGCAGGCAAACGAAAGTCGCATGCTGGTATATTTACTACTATAGACAATAAGCGAGTAAAAGGTGGTATGCCACAAACACCGGCCAGGATGTTGGCTCGAATGTCTTTGGTAAACATCGCTCAATCGAATATACACCAATTGTAAAACTGAAGTTCTTTATAGTAATGACCCCTTCTCTCGAAGTGGCCCTTAATTCTTTTGTAAAATACCTTTCTGCTATATCTGCGTGACATAAAAATCTGTGTGATCCGTGCGCTTTATGTTCGTTTAAATCATGAAACCTTAAACATGCCTCGACCTTGTCGCTCATTCGAGCTTGCGAGTCTTGAGAACCATATTCCACCGCCCCCCGCGACGACAGGTTAACCATGCATCATTCACCATGAACCGTTAACCATAAGTTGTCGTATCACCCCCAGCTCCCAAGGCTGGGGATTTTTGTATGGTGAGTGTCATCTAATTGTAAAAGAAGGACGAATAGTATTTCAACCATACAGGTCGAAAGAGTTTTTAGTTTATTATATAACGTAGTGGTTAATATAGCGTGGAGGACTATAGAATAGAAAAACAACAAGAAAATATTAAAAAAGGATAAAATTTGTACGGTATTTTTAAAAAAATCTTTCGCTTTGGAGTGTTTTTGTATTTTTTTATTAAATTTACAGCCGATTTCAAACCTATAAGTAATAAATACAAGAATACTACCTAAGAATGCAGATACCGTCACGCTATAGATATATGACCTTGTCGGATCAGGAACTGGTGAATGCCATCACCAAGATTCCACCCGATGAAGATGCAGCAGTGTATCTGCTTTTTGAACGCTATACACCCAAATTCAAGAAGCTCTATACAGGTATTTATCAAGATATGTCGTGGTATGACGACTGCATGAATGACCTCTTTGCCTATTTGAAAGGAAAAGATCATAACTGGAATACGTTCCGGACATTCCAGTGGCGTAGTCATTTCTCTACGTGGATAGGTCAGGTGGCTCGTAACCGTTTCCTTGAAATCAAACCCTATCTGATAGGAAAGTTACCATTTCCGCTCTCTATAGATGACAATGAGAACGGGAAGAAACCTGTTGTACTGCCCGATGATTATCAGGAGGACTATGAGCTCAGGGAGCGGAAGGTCATCTTGTTGGAGGCTATCGGACTATTGAAGGATGTGGACCAGAAGTTCGTCATTCTGAAGACCCTGCAGGGCTATAACAGCGCAGAAATAGCGGATATGCTAACGCAGAAGTGGCATAAGGAAGGTATTCAGAAGTATGACAACAAGGGAAATATTGTCACTCCAACACCCGGCTATGTCGACGTACGCCGTCAACGGGCCAAGGAGAATCTGAAACGGATCATTGTCGAACTATAAACGAACAGAACATGGAGATAACTAATGAACTGTTAGCAGCATACGCCGAAGGCAATGTAACGCCAGAGGAAAGAAAACAAATCCGCCAGTACTTGACGGAGCACCCAGACCAGTTGGAATCCGTAATGTTGATGATGGATAGTGACGATTTCGACATTCAATTAGAAAATCAAGACAGTGCTTCATCTTGCTCTTTTGATGAAGAATTAGACGCGCTGTTAGATGAAATAGATTCTGAAGAACCTGAAACGAGTGCTCCTTCAATTAGTATACTCCCATTAATGTCAAAAGCTGCCCAGAATTTAGTAGACAATTTATGTGCTGTCAGGTGCGAAGGATATGCTTTACGAGCGTTAGACATAGATGTTTCAGATGAGGAATTGGAAAAAGAGTCAGAAGAAAATGGATGGCTCAAATCAGAGGGAACCCCATTGCATTGCATTGGGTTACTATCAGAAAAACGCGGTTTGTATGTGTCTCGAAGGTATGGTTGCTCATTAGATGAAATTATACGAGCGGTATCAAACGAAGAAATAGTTATTGCTGCTATTGATAATACAGAATTAGGTCAATCACTTGAAGAAGCAACAAGGAATGATTTACAGAACGGAAAAAATCCCAATCATGCAGTGATTATCCAATCTGTTGATTTTGTAAAAAAAACAATAACGATTATTGAACCAAGGATATCCACTTTATCCCAAACCTATCCAATTGACATTTTTCAGAATGCTTGGGATGATTCAGTCAATTATATTGTTATCCTAAGCAATCAAAGCAACTATGAACCTCATCCATTAATCCTTGATGATGTGACAATAGAGCCTGAGTTAATGGAACTTCGAGAGGCAATAGCAGAAAATGCACATGAGGTATGGGCTAAAACACGTAAAGGCCAAGGTTGGACTTATGGTCCAGAACGTGATGATGAAAAGAAGCTCCATCCTGACATGATTCCATATAACTTGCTTCCTGAAAGTGAAAAGGAATATGATCGTCAAATGGCTATAAATACCATTAAGCTGGTTAAGAAGTTAGGATGGGATTTAAAGAAAAGGAAGGACAATGGCCGATTTGAATAAAGGAAGTCTATTTTGATACGAAGTGAATTTCTAACAATGTCTATTAATAAATAATATCAACCTATGAGTTATTCAATTATCGGAATTGATTTTGGAACAAGTACTACCGTTGTAAAGGTAAGGAATTATCTTAACGGTGAGATAGAAGAGTGCAAGACCGTTATGTTTAATGGCTTACGCACAATTCCTACCTTGATATTCGAGACTGAAAACGGGAACTTGAAATTCGGCAAGGATGCAGAAAGTTTAGTGGCTAATCATGAAAAAGGGAAATTGCATGATAATTTCAAGATGCGATTGCTAGACTTGTCACAAATCGAAGAAACTCGACAACTTATTTTGAAGTTCTTCATTCATCTATACCAAACCTATAATGAACAACAAGAAGGCTTAAACGTACAAGAGAAAGTGTCTACGGTTATAAGTTTTCCTGCCAAGTGGATACCAGAAAACCGTACGCTGATGAAGGAATGTGCTAGTGAGGCTGGCTTCCCCAATGTGGACGGTTTAGACGAGCCAACAGCCGCTATCAGACGCTCTTTGGCCCCTCGTACCTTAGATCTCTCAACAAAGGGGTATCTGCTTCCCAACCATAAGTATAATGTGTTCCTTATTGATATGGGTGCTGGTACTACCGATATTGCAATCTTTACTTTAAAGGCAGGAGTTAAACATACTAGGATAGAAAAGATTATTACTTATCCCCATGCAGATGCCTCATTCCTTTGTGGCGGTCGTGAAATAGACGCAAAACTTCAAGATTTTTTGTACGACTACTTGCTTGATGAATTCAATGGTAATGAGAATGCTGTCAGGCAAATGGTGGATAACATGCAGGCAATCAAGACATGGAAGGAAATTTCCGTATCCCCAACATTGCAAAAGACACAGCCAATAGCATTGCCTTCGTTTATTTCAACTTATATTACATTATTTGATAGTATGGGGGTGCCTCATAAAGAGAAGGATTTCAAAATAGAACGTTCAGAGTTTGAGGCATTGACAAAACAGCACTGGACACAATGGGATAGTCTTATCAAAGAAGCGTTGCTTTGCGCTAAGAAAGAGATACCCTCTATCAAAGGAGCAGAGAGTATTGATTTTGTCATAGCAACAGGCGGTCACAGTCTATGGTATGGCGTTCGTGAGTATTTCATGGGACAATCATTCAGCGAGTTAATGCCGCCAGACTTTGCAAAACTTAAGGAAGACGAAGTTCGTTTTATTCAAGAAGAATTCCCCCAAGAGACTGTGGCGGAAGGATTAACCTATGATGACTCGGTGGCCACTATTAATCCTATTTTTGGCAATGGTTTTTGGATGAAGGTAGATATAGAGGGAAATCCTTGCGAATATGAGCAGGTTTTGTCGGCGAGTGATCCAATACCCACATCTGTAACAAAGAATATGTTATTTAACGTCTCGAGCAATTTGTTCAGGATCAAGGACATCTCTTTTGTTTTTAGTACAGCCTTTGGCAGCCAATTAGAAACAGCTTTAAAAAAGGATAAAGTAGTAAAGGTTCCTTTACCAGACGTCGTTACCAACTATATCATAGGAATTCTGTTGGGCGGACCTTTGGGCGCAGCTGCATTCTTAGCAAAAGTGGCGCTTATGGGATGGGAAGCTGCGTTTTCAAGTGCTGCCCACATATATGCCCATACATTCAAGATAAAACTATCTACGACTTTTGATGTACACAAAGATGGAACAATATGTGTCAAATGCGTTTACAAAATAGATGATAGCACCCCTCAAGAGTTTACAGTAAACTATTAATATTATGGCAAATTATATTGAAAAGTTATTTGGGACGCTTATTTCACCAGAGAATATACAGCGCATGCAGCAAAACCTGCCTTTGGAATTCCCAGAGGCCATGGAGAATAGTTTTTTGACATATATGTTGGAACGAAGCTATTTGGAAGATGTTGCCGATAATCATCAATTTAAAATAGAGCAGTCAGCGGGATGGAAAGGAGGGTGGTTGAAAATAAAACGCATCCCTGTACATCCGGGCAATGAAGAAACATATGACCTGTTAGCTCGCTGGCAAGCGACGCTGACGACGCTCCATACATGGAATGAGAAGGTAGTGTTTATCTTGAAACGTCAGTCTGGACATACTTGTTTATATATAGGCTGTTCAGGGGTTTCGCTTCAGAAAGCTCAAGAACGTGGAGAGACTGCTCTTGGCAATAATATGCCAGGCATTGATGTTGAGAAGGTTGATGCCGAAGAAATGATAAACTTGATAAAAAATATAACTACGAGTTCTCATGTTGGTGCGGTAACAGGAATACCTTCGTTCAGAGAGAAGACCCATTTCAACGTACTACAGACTTTGGATCAGATAGCCTTTGGCATTAGAGACTATGACGGGGAAGAGTCAAACTTTACCCTTATGGTGATAGCTGATCCCATTAAAGACGAAGATACGGCAGAGATTATACGCCGATATCAGAAGATGGGTAGTGATATCCATACCGATGTGAGACACACTTTAGGTGAAACTACTCAGGTGGGACAAAATCGACAAGCGACGTTGGGCATAGGGGCTTTGCTGGCAGATGCCGGAAAGGTGGCTTCTGGACTTGCCGGAGTCCCCTTTGTAGGAGATGTATTGGGTTATGTTATAGGCGGTGCTAATGTTCAAAATAGCACATCAATCAATTTCAGTCGTAATACGGGTAGTGACACGTTAAACAAATTTGCAGAGTATACGGAGAAACTTACTGATATGCATGCTGAACGATTGAGAAATGGTCGAAGTCAGGGGTTCTGGAATGCAGGTGTCTATGTCTTAGGAAACAGAGAAACAGATGTCAATACCATTTTGGGTATGCTTCGTTCAATTTATTCTGGCGATCAATCATTCATAGAGCCTATTAGGATACACCAGTTCTGTCATGATGCTGTTAACAGTATCAAAGAAAACCTGCTAAAGATGAATTTGGTGCCTATTCTCCGGCCGGATATGAATGTTACCGAAGATGAATGGCATGTTTTAGGTCGCAACTACCAATACCTGAGTACGCCTGTTAATACGAGTGAGTTGTCATTGATGACATCACTGCCGAGAAAGGATGTGCCCGGATTACGCTTTGTCAAGACTGCTGTTAGATTTGCCAATAATCCCGGTTCGAATTTAGGCCATGAACTACTGCGTATGGGCCATATCATCGATACCGGCGTAGAGCAGAGAAATGAATATAAGATTGATGTACACTCGCTGGTACGTCATTCTCTCATAGTAGGAGGTACAGGATGTGGTAAGACTACGACATGTAAAACAATTATTAATGATGTGTTGTCGAAAGGAATTCCCGTGTTGATTATTGAACCAGCCAAGGACGAATATGTCAGATGGGCATTGGAACAAAGGAAACGAGGTAAGCAGGTTAATATATTTATGCCTGGACAGGAGGGCGAAGAATTCTCGCGTTTGAAGTTGAACCCGTTTCAGCCTGCTGCCATTGAGGGGGCGCCTATTGATATGCTTTCACGTTGTGAGCAGTTTACTGCGCTTATTAATGCTAGTCTTCCTGCCAGCGACGTCTTGCCTGTGTTGATTGACGAAACCTTCTATACTTTTTTGAAAGAGCAACCCTTCGGCTATGATTTCATGAATGGTGAGATGTCTCAACTTGATGATTATTATCCGAAGTTGGACGGTCTGACAGCAACGGCAAAAGATGTAATGAATAGCCGGGGATACTCTGATGAAGTCAGTCGCGGCCTGTCAGCAGCACTCGAAACACGTTTTAATTACTTGACTCGTGGTAAGAGGGGGCGTATTATGAACGTCAATTATTCTACATCCTGGGACAAACTGTTTAAAGAGACAACTGTTGTTAATTTGAGTAAACTGGCAAGTACTAAAGACAAGTCACTTATTATGTCTCTGCTGATGTTAGCCCTTTATGAATATCGTATCTCTGCATATACTTATGATGATGAGTACCGAAAGAAAGCACAGTCAAATAGATTACAGCATCTGACAGTAGTAGAGGAGGCGCATAATGTACTTACCAAACCAAACAATGATGTTCAGGGAACAGGCAATCCACAACAAGTCGTTGCAGACCTGTTCGGTAATATGCTCTCTGAGATACGAAGTTATGGCGAGGGGCTGATGATTGTTGACCAAGTGCCAACAAGACTGATTCCTGATGCTATCAAAAACACAAACTATAAAATTGTTCACCGAATGACGGCACCAGATGACTGTGAAGTAATGGAAGCAGCGCTGGCTCTTCGCCCAGAACAACGAGGCATCATTCCGCTGTTAGCTCAAGGACAGGTCCTTGTTGCTGGTGACCGTGACGATGCTGCATCGTGGGTAAAGATTCATATGCCAAAGATTAACTTATAACCGAATAATTATGGTATTAATAGTAATTGTATTTTTGGCCGGAGTAGGTGTTGGCTACTATATTAGACTTAATGTGGGCCGGAAGCAAACAAAAAAAGTTTCCCAAACAGAACACTTGGCGACAGATTATTCTCAGACAGCGGAGGAGTGTAATTCCAAACACCAAGAAGTCGACAACAGTCTCGCAGCCGAAGAAATGCGCCAGCATGCCAAGGATTTTTATGGTTGCTTTAATGCACTTAACATTGTGGCTCAAGGGAACACAAAGTATCGGAGAATGACCTTAGGAGATTGGGGGCAGCGAATGCAGAACAAGCAGCGGTTCCCGGAACTTAGCAGTTATTGGGACCGCTTGTTCGGTGATGCAGAAAGCATCTCTGATGATCTCTGTATTGCCAAGGCCAAGGAATTTATGCATTTTATTGACATGTGCGGAATACATCATGACACAGTAGGTGACACAATGCTTATAGGGCCGACTGCCCGACAGACCTATAGCGGAATGGATGAGAAAGAATGGATAGAGGGAAGTAGTAAAAAAATTCGCATTCCTGCCTGGTACTTTGGAGAATTAGTATTAGAAAAAGGTGTTTTAATGTAGTTGCCTTATGGATGATTTGCAAAGAATACGTGATATACCAAAAGAGTCGCCGCCAATAGAGGCTAAGCCGTTCTCAGTGGGTGACATGGTGCAGAGCGTAAAGGACTTCTGGGAGGATACTAAATATGAATTTAACGAAATCATGGACAACTGTCATAAAGCTGTCAAAGAATTCAGTGATGAGAATCCTGCCGAGTATCATTTACGTGAATCGATTAAATCTGCTGAGAAAGTATTCACCACCGAAGTTATAACCGCGTGGGGAAAAATGAGTGTAGAAGAGCGAAACGGTTGCATCCAGGAATATGCGCATGGGGTTGCAGATGCGTTGGGGATTAACTTCAAAGGTATCATATTTGAGAACCTGATAGAAACAGATGAATGCTATGGTAGAAATAATGGAGACGGGGCCATTCATCTAGATACAGGTTTCCTCTATAACCCTGCCATGCTGATGAATTTGATAGATACTATCGCCCACGAAGAATTTCATCAGTTTCAGATGGAAGCGTGTAAAAACCCTGAGAAATTCAATATTGATGAGGCTACCATAAAAGAGTGGAGGACCGGACTTATGAACTATACTGATAATGATCCGACAGCCTACGATCCTTGGGGGTATTTCTATAACCCATTAGAAACGGGGGCGCGTCATTACGGAGAATCCGTTGTTCGGGAATTGACAAAAGACTTGGTAAATAAAGCTTAATTGTTTTGGGATGGATAAAGATTATTTGAACGAATTATTAGATGAATGCGATTATCCACGGAATGAGCAACTTCGGAAGAGCGTCATTGCTCAGTTGCAGAATCTGACAGAGGAATCTTCCAAACTATTTGCTCAGTGGAAGAAGAATCGTAAGATAGCCCCCAATGCTTTTGAAATAGAAGGCATAACCCCTGTTTACTTGAAAACTGTCAGGAAAATGGAAGATATTGCTATTATCTTGGCCTACGATGGACTAATTCGCGAACCGAAGAAATCGGCGGTTTTGCTACGTGAGCCAGTCATTAAACGCAGTTCTGGGCTACATGAAGTCGCGGAAAAAGGTATACTGACATTCTCTGGTGGCAGAGTATATGAAGGTGAGTATCGTAAGGGACTGCCCTCTGGAGAGGGTAGAATGAAATACGGCAATGGTGCTGTGTATTATGGACAATGGAAAGATGGCCGGCGTGAGGGCATCGGACAATATTACCAGCCTTCAGGAACTATTTTGAGCGGGATGTGGCACAATGGGCAGTTGACAAGCGGTGTAAGTATTGATGTCGATGGAAACCGATATGCTGGTAGTTTCAGCCAGTTCAAGTTCAATGGTCAAGGAACTTTATTCCTTGCCAATGGTTCATGGGCACAGGGGGAATGGGAAAACGACGAGCTTAAAGATGGACGTGTATTTTTTGCGGATGGAAGAATGCATACCGTTGCCAATAGGGAACACTTGACAGAACAGATATGGAAAAACTAACTCGGTCGTTCATTTTCATCATTACTTACGATTGTAATTTGCGGTGCTCGTATTGTTATGAACCTCGGAAGATTTCTCGTTCAATGACAATAGATGCAGCCAAGTCGATGATTAAGGATGCAATAGACGGTGTTGATTCGCGCTATGACTCGATAGACATACAGTTTATGGGTGGTGAACCCCTGATGCATTTTGATTTGATAAGGACTGTGAGTGAGTGGCTGTGGACTTTAGACCTTAAAATACCCATAGAAAGTCTTTCTGCTCCAACTAACGGAACTATGTTGAATGATGAAATGCGCAGTTGGTTTACTGCAAACAAACATCGTTTTAGCCTACAGTTAAGTTTTGACGGAGACCGCTTGATGCAAAACATGAATCGAAGTGGCTCGGCAAAGATGATAGACTTAGACTTCTTTGCCCGCACCTTTCCCGATGATGGTGTCAAGATGACGGTGTCACCACAAACCATCGAACAATTCTATCATGGAGTAAGATACTTGCACGAAGCAGGTTTTAAGATGGTGGGTGCCAATTTGGCCTATGGCTCTAATCTTGGGTGGAATAAAAGTCATCTTGCAGTATTGAGTGAAGAGTTGGATAAACTCGTGGATTATTATAGTGAGCATATCGAACTACAGCCCATCGGTCTATTGGAAATCCCTGTATGGAATGTTTTAGACAAGAATGCTCCTGACATTTCATGCAAGTGTGGTCGTGACGTTACATGCTACGATTATGATGGAGAGGTATATCCTTGTCATATATTCTCCCCTATCACGCTTCCCGTTAAAAAGGCTCGGCAGTCACAGAAGATAGACTTCGAGCAGGTCAAAAACTATAATGAAACGGCATGTTCAACTTGTCTATTAAACAAGATGTGTATCAAATGCTATGGTATTAACTATCGCGACAGGGATGATTGTAACAGCCCGTCTCCTTTCGACTGTGCCCAATACAAATTATTCTTCTATGCCAGTTGCAGTCTTCATTATAAGCGGGCCGTTTTAAAAGGTGACAATGAAAAGATACAGATTATTAATAAAACAATTCAATTAATAAAAAAAAGTTATGAGTAAGTTGGAATTTAAAGTTAGTGAGGATCAGCCTTTGAAAGATTTGGCTAAAGAAGCTGTTGAAAACTCTGAGCAGTTGAAACCTATCGAACTCCCCAAAGATGATATTGAAGACGTTCAAAAGGATTTCAATGTCAATGTTACCTTTAAGAGTTCTGTTACGAGTGTTTGTGTTTGTGCACGTTGTATACGTTGCCCAAGCAAATAAGAACAGAGTTAAATATAAACGTATGAAGCGTCTTAAAATACGGTGTCGATGCTGAGATGAAACAGAGGTTGATGATGAGCGGTAGAGTAATGCAGACCAATGGAATGCATACTCAGTTTGCTGACAGATGTGGATTGGGTGGATACAGTGAGAGCCGGATAGAGTTTGGTATGATGTACAGAATAAAATGTTTTTTATATAGAGACGTATGAAACTAATTAGTCAGATTTGTAAAGGTGTGGGCATAAGAGGACTGGTTCTTCTGGTGATGCTGGTGGTCCTGATGGCTTGGGCAATCATATGTCGTAATGTATACTGGAGATGGATTGTTGTGGCAGCATTGGCTGTAGCGCTATTACTTTTTATCGATATTTGCCGAATTCTTACCAATATATATAGCCTTCGTAAAAATGAAGTGGGTATTACCTGGTGCCAGATAGCCATACTGATAGGAATAGGACTATGGATTGTTGCTTTTTGTTTTGCTTTTGACGGGAAGGCGCATCCAAGGTTAGCTGTGGGATTAGGCGTGCTGGGTAGCATCTTGACGTGGATATTCCAAGACACCGTCAAGGGTGTAGTCGCTTTTATCCATATGCGTATGAATAATATGCTTCATATTGACGACTGGATACAGATTCCGAAATATAATGTCGATGGCGAGGTGAAACGCGTGACATTGACAAATGTGACTATTTACAATTGGGACACAACGACCTCGTCAATACCTACCAGCGTATTGCATTCAGAACATCTAATCAATCTTAAGAATATGATGGATGGTAAGACCTTTGGTCGTAGGATGTTCAAGACATTTATTTTTGATACAAGTTGGATTCATAATATTACTGCAGAAGAATCAAGGGAGCTGAGACAAATGGAAGATGTTACTCGATATATGCCAAAAGAGGAGATTAGGGAAGGCATGATTAATGCGCAGCTATTCAGGGTTTATCTGTTCCATTGGATGATGAACCATCCGCATGTGTCACAACAGCCTCGCTTGGTAGTCCGTTGGCTGGAACAAAAGGAAAGCGGCTTGCCTCTGCAGGTATATGCATTCATTACAGAAAGTGGCTTGTCTGCCTTTGAGTGGCAACAGTCACAAATCATAGAGCATATTATAGAATCGCAGGTGTGGTTTGGCCTTCGTCTTTATCAAAGCCCGTCGGCTTATGATGTCAGCAATAGTAATGTACACCTGACTGAAGAGTCTGCAACATATAGAAAGGAGTCTTAACTATGAAGATACAAAAGGAAAAGCCATTTGAATATTTAAGAAGAAAAGATGATGGCAAACTATTTGGGGAAGAAATAGTAAAGAACTGGTATTTGGCTCGTGCTTACGTTTTGGACAAGTTGAAGGGAATAGCGTTCAAACCGAGTTCCGATGAGCATCTGCATGTGGTAGTGAATGGCGATAATGCAATGATGCTGTTCGTTGTCAGACAAGTAGCCCTTTTTGCTCATTACATAAACTTTGATGAGGCTCAAGAAGAGGCTTACCGCAACAGAACAGTTATCTCCATTGTCAGTCAAAACCCTGACATAAAAGGTGAATTGGAGAAAGAAGAATATCTATGTAATCTACCGAAGTATTGTAAATTCGTTGATAATAATTTTACGAAAACAAATTCGGATTCGCATATCGACATTGAAATACATATTGTAAAAGATTGTCCAAAGGATGAAGGAGGAAATATACTTTTCATCAGACAAGAAGAGGTGGATGTCTTTTTTGAAAACCATAGTAATGACAATGATTATCTGAGCATTGATACTCGTAAGGCAGTATATGCTAGCAGGATATACGGTTTGGGTGGTGAGATAGACAATTTGCCTGCCGAAGATATTCATTGTGCCAAACGTTATGCGTTGGCTATGAATGTCTATCTGCATCAGATACTGAAAAAGAAACCTGGGATGCTGGTCGATGAAGAGAATTGGAAGGACCAGAGCATTGTGAAGGAAAACCTTTCAAACATCTTCTGTGCCGATTGTTTTGAGTCAAGAAATCTTTGCATACAGCAATGTTGGGATGGTTCTGTGGGAAAGAAAAAAATGTGGGAGCAGCACAATGAAGCGCTCTCAAAGAGTGAACATGCTCGTTGGGTGGTAGAGAAACTAATCATGGGCTACAGCCCGCTTAATGCACAACAGCGCTATAAGGACGAAAGCCTTTTCTATGACAAGAAGGCTAAGGGGCAATATCGCAAAAGCCTGAAAAGAAATGCAGAGAACCCTGTCCATATCGATTTGTGTTCTTATGCAGATTTACGTCGTATCAATCCCAACGACCTGAAGTACGACAGCTTCCTGATGTTGGCTATTCCAAAGATTCTTGAAAGAGTTTCTTAAGATGATGTGTAGTCAATAGATAATAATTGTCTGGAGCTGAAATAATGAAAAATAGCATAAAAGATGAATGACTATGCTCCCAAAACTATATCCAATATTTATTTCTTATAAGAGGGTTGACAAACAAAAAGTTTTCTCTTTAAAGGACAAAATAGAAAAAGTGACAGGGCAAAACTGCTGGATAGATCTTGATGGAATTGAGAGTGATCAGCAATTTGCTAATGTTATAATCAATGCTATAAATAATGCTGAGACAGTTTTGTTTATGTACTCTAAAGCCCATTCACTTATAGATCATTATGAAAACGATTGGACTATACGAGAGCTAAATTTTGCGCAGGAAAAGGGGAAACGTATAGTATTTGTAAACATAGATAAGAGCCCTTTAACGGATTGGTTCAGATTAATGTTTGGCACTAAGCAGCAGGTTGATGCCACCTCAAATCTCGCTATTAGTAAATTACTCGATGATTTAACGATCTGGACGGATAAAAAAGAATATGAGCATATCATAACAACAAAAAAAAAAGAGTGTAAAGAAAAGATTATTTATAGGATCTTAAAATGGGGAAAGCATCATAAAAGAGCGACTTTTGGAATAGTAATTTCATCTATAGCTTTTGTCTTATGCTTCTTGTTCCTTAACAGTTCTGCTATTGAAAGTCCCATTTCCCATCGGTTACACACATGGAAAAAACGTTATCTCAATCGATATGAGAGAATTGATTTGAAGGATTTGTCAACTGGAGTACTATATGGTGTTCATAATGCTGTCGACTTAGGCCTTTCTGTTAAATGGTCTACCACAAATATTGGGGCTGACCTCCCACACTTTTCTGGAGACTATTACAGTTGGGGTGAGATAAAGACAAAGTCATGTTACGACTGGGATAATTATGCGTTTGGGAATGATACTTGTGTTACAAAATATTGTATTGATGAAAAATATGGAACCGTTGACAATCTTAATCTGTTGACCGAATTTGATGATGTTGCTACAGTAAAATGGAAAAATGGATGGAGAATGCCTACTTATGAAGAATTTAATGAATTAAGGACTAAATGTACTTTTGAGATTCGCACATTATATGGCAAAGAAGGTTATCTGTTTACAGGACCAAATGGAAATACCATTTTCTTTCCTATGGCAGGAGATATAGATGGGACAAGTGTTTCAGGGAATGATAGTTACGTAACATATTGGACATCAACATTGTTTAGTAATAATACAGAAGCTTATGAATTTGCGATGAGTAATAAAGGGTATTACTGGTATAATAGCCCGCGATATACTGGACATAATATAAGAGCGGTGCATGAATGATTGGCAATAAGAACAAAGCGTTATTTGAATTATGAGTAAAGAAGTAATAAACAACAATGTGGAATTGCTAGACTCAAACTTGATGATGCTGGCAGACCGGATGGTGCCAGTGATAGAATATGGGAAAATGGCTCTGGCCATTAGCAAAGATAGAGCCTTCGAGGATAATCGTTGATAGATTTTGAATCATGTGAACTTCTCTTTATATGTTTAGAAACCATTATTGACGAAAAAACATGAAACAGAAAACTTACACACCGCAGCCTATTGATACCACGGGTATTGAGCTGCCAGAAGAATTGGGAATGTTGGTAGAACTGATGTCAAAGAACGTGCATGAGGTATGGTCTGAGACTCGTATCCGGCAGGGCTGGACGTATGGGGAAAAACGCAATGACGAGTTGAAAACGCATCCGTGCCTGGTTCCTTATGAGGAACTGCCAGAAGAAGAAAAAGAGTATGATAGAAAAACGTCTATGGGCACCCTGAAGCTCATCTTAAAACTTGGTTTCAATATATCACAATAGTTGGTAAACCAAGGAAAATGTTTATTGAAAGTGACAAAGGTTGTTCTTTTGTCACTTTTTTGATAAAAGAGTTGCGTTATTTGTGTTTTTTTTATATCTTTGTAGCCATAATATAAACATATGAATTATGCAAAAGAATATATTACCCTTTTTATTTCTTTTCTTTCTCAATGTTATAGTTCCATTGAATGCCACAACACCAATTCTCGTGTCTTCCACAAAAAATGACAGTGTTATACAGCAAGGCATTACTTACCTGTATAATTACAAGACTAAAACCAAGCAAGTTCTAGACGGAGTATATATCTGTGTTAAGGGAGCCCAGCCTACAACAAGCGATGCTAACGGTTGTTTCCGCCTTGTATTTAATGGCGTCAAGGTTGGAGATCGAATAATTAATGAAACGATGCCATTATATAAGGGTTTAACTGTTTTCAACAAGTTTGAGGTGAGCGATTGTTGGGTAGTTCGTAAAAAACCTATTCGAGTCATTATGTGTAAGTTCGAAGAATTTCAGCTTGCGAAGGAATCTTTTCGAAAGCAAGGGGAAAAGGCTGTTCGAAAAAGATATGAAAAGCAATTGGCGGAGTTAAAAAGAATTGAGAAAGATAAGCGAAATTATGCTGATGAGCTACGGCAGAAGAGACAAGACGCAGAAATGCGAATGAAGCAGATGCTGGCTTCTCTTCCTTATACATCGGAAGAAATGGCATTAATCGATCAGAGTGAATTAGATGAAGAAATGCGTCAAGTCATGCGACTTTATGAAGACGGAGAAATAGATAAAGCTATGGAAAAACTTAAAGGACTCAGAATCGCGGAAAAGTATGCAGCAATGGCTGACCAACGTGATAATACGCAAGAAAGCATTAATATTTTAGAAGATTCGATAAAACAACTTAAGCCTATAAAGGAAAGTATTGATCAATATATCATCAATTATCAACACAGTAAAGAGTAACAAAAAAGAGATTTCATATGATAAATGTTAAACAATTAGTTGTTTTTGTTGTAATAATTATATCGGGGTGGGCTTTCCCGCTATGTATACAAGCAGAAAAAACTAAACAAGCAGGTATTGCTTATGTATATGATATCAAAAAGAAGCAAAAGAATCCTGTAAAAGGAGTCAGCATCAGTGTAAAAGGTGCCCCACCCACTGTCAGTGGTAATAAGGGATTGTTTGAATTGGAACTAGACGGATATGAGATGGGAACTTCTTTGTCTTTGGCCAAACAGCCATATTATCAAGGGTTGTGTGTGTTTAACAAACAGGAGGTCGAAGATAATTGGCAAGTACAGCGCCACCCCTTACGTCTTATCATGTGTAAGTTTGAGGAGTTGGAACTTCTCCGTCAAGAATACTATACTATAGGAAAGAATGCCGCAAGTCGTCGCTACGAGAAGGATATGTCTGATCTACAAAACAGTATTCAAAATGAAGATGAACGTGCTGCAAAGGAGCGAGCTATCTGGCAACGATATGAGCAGGTGATGAGTAATATGGAGAAGAATGCAGAAGCTATGGCTCGTATTGATCAAAGTGAATTGGGAACCGATATGCAGCATGTGCTATATCTTTTTGAAAGTGGGCTGGTGGAAGAAGCCGAAAAGAAATTGAAGGGAATGCATTTAGAGAATCGGTACAATGCATTATGTAAAAGATTGGAAGCAGAAAAGAATCTACTTTCTATCCAGACCGAACAATTGGAAAACCTGCATAATCAAATGACGGCGGCTATTGCTGTGTTTAGAAATAGTGGTGAATGGGACGAGGCAGCCCGCTATCTTAAATTGCTGGCAGATAAAGAGGGCAAATGGAATGATATCATTGATTATGCTGTCTTTTGCTATACCATGCAACAATTTGATGAAGCAGAGATATATCTTAATGGACTTTTATCCTATCTTGATAAGATAGAAGAAAAACAGGGAGTTTCCGATGCTACCTACTTACGCAAATGTAAGGTGGCATATTGCTTGGGGGAGATTAATTTTGGAAAGGGGTTAATGGATAATGCATTGTTCAATTTTCAGGAATCTATAGGCTACTTAATAAAAATGTCAAAAGAACAAGGAATAATAAATCGAACATGGTTACCGACAAATGCCCTTTGTATTGGGAGAATATACTTAAAACAAAATGAATTTGATAAAGCACGGACTTGGATGGAAACAGCCGTGAATGGTTTTGAACAAGAATACGAAGAGAATCCCTCGACTTTATGGATGTTAGAAGCAGCTAAAGATGATTTGGCAATATTGTATGCACAAGATGATAATAAGGATAAGAAAGATACAGCCTATAGGATTCTAAAACATTTTCTCGAAGTGGCAGAAAACAAAGTTCAAAAAGCACCAGATAAATATAATGCCAATTTAGCACACCAACTTAATAATATGGCATCATTCTTGTCCAACGATGCCGCTCACTATACAGAGGCGATTGAATTAGAAAAACGTGCAGTAGATATTCGAAGGCAGTTATATGCTAAGAATAACAAAGAGCATGCCTCCCTATTGGCTACATCTCTCAAAAATTTAGGCTGGATTTACTATTTAATGGGAAGAGATGTAGACTCAGTTTATTACGAGAAGAGCCTTTCACCTTCAAAGGAGGCATTTGAGATGTTACAACAACTGATGAATACCCCCTTTCCACATGCATATGCAGAAGAGTACCGAAAAAGTGTTAATAACATGAGCTATCTTTATGGTGCTTTATCGATGGATGAGAAAAGAATTCAGTTGCAAAAAAAAGCGATAGAAGAATATCGTAAAGTAGAAAATGTAGATACGACATTCCTTGATTCACGTTTACATCTTATGAATGTTGTTTCTGAGTATTATCTTTCCTATAAAGAATTAAAAGATTCTGTTAAATTATTGGATGAAACAATTCAATTAGCTGCTTCTGCATATAATCGCAACCCTATTTTTTATGGTGATAACTATATTATTGCCTTATATTTGAAAGGTCGGCATGACGCATTCAAAAATGACTCGGTGAGTAGCGACAAATATTGGCATCAATGCATGGAACTTTTAAAAAAACAAGCCGAAATCGACACTGAAGCAGATTCCTCAAACATACTTATATATTCATTCAATATAAGTGGGACGATGAATACAATGAAACGTAATAATTCTTTATGGATACTGGAAAAGGCCTCACGAATTTATGAAGAGTTGGCAAGCAAAAATTCTGCCAAATTTAATCTTATGTTGGGTGAAGAGTTAATTTTGTTAGGTATGACTCAAGCTAAGCAAGGGAATCTTATCAACAATGCGGTAGCATCATATCTTTATGGTATAGAAATTATAGGAAATAAAGTGGCAGAAGATATCGGGAATCTTAATATTTATCTTACAGCTGTCGATCGCGTTATGAAGTTTTTGTGGAAAAACAAAAAATATGATGATGTTATTAGGTGTTTAACATGGATGAAAGATATTATGCAACCATATTATGATAATCATCCAGAGGATTTTAAAGACCTATGTGCCCAAAATCGTAACGAATTGGCTGCGGCTTTTATTCTCCAAAAGAATTTTAGGAAAGGGGAAAAAATGGCACGCGAATGCATTCAGATTTACGATGAAGAATATGGTTGCGTTAATCTCGCAGCATCATTGATTTTGCAAGGGAAAAGAGAAGAGGCTCTTTCCGTCTATCGCAGGAATAAAACTACAAAAAAAGACGAATTTCTAAATGGTATTGCATATATGGAAACAGAAAACATAATTCCATCTGAATATATAAATGATGTAGAATCAGTAAAAACGATGCTCAACGAATGAAATATACGGCATTTATCAGTTATAACTCTCACGATGATCGCTGGGCCAAATGGCTACAGCGACGACTCGAGGCTTATCATCTGCCTAGTGTTATTCGTAATGAAAAAAGCGAAATAATTAAACCTACACATCAGCATCGCTTTCGTATTTTTCGTTATCGTACAGACCTCAATACTGTATCACTTCAGAAAGGTCTTTCCAAAGAACTTGATGACTCACAATATTTGATAGTTGTCTGTTCTCCTTATTCTGCACATTCAGAATGGGTTGGACGAGAGATTAGACATTTTGTCGAGAATGGAAAAAAAGACAAAATCATCCCTTTTGTAGTTAAAGGAACATCATATTCTGATGACGAGAGAGAATGCTTAAATCCTGAACTGAAACAAGCTTTCCCTTATGGCGATATACTCGGTGTTAATATCAACGATTATGGTGACGACCTACGCATTTATCGTCGTAGAAAAGCATTCATAAGAATAGTTTCGTTACTGATTGGTGCATCTGACGCTTATAACTATCTATGGAATCGACACCGTTTGCGTATATGGGAAACATATATTTTGCAGTTATTTGGAATAATTGCTGTGGTTGCTGCCATTTTCACAGCATGGTTGTGGAATAAAGAGTTTTATGTTTCAGTTGGTTTGAGTGATATGACAGCAATTAATGACAAATTGCCGCCAATGCAAGATGCACAAGTTATGTTAGTGCTAGATGCAGATACAATTAGTAAAAATTTGTCAACGACTAATGACGTTAAAGAGTGGACTAACCTGCCAGGACGCTTTTCAGGAAAGGAAATTCATGTTTTGTTTAGGGCTTCAGGTTATAATAGTTTAGACACGATTATCCATATAGAAAGAAATAAATCAATAAAACTCTACATTCATCGCGATAACACATATGGACTTTTGGGAGGAACTGTGATTGATGAGGATGGGCTACCACTAACCCAGGTTAATATAGAAGTAGAGGATATTGTTACTACAAGTGACGAAAAAGGCCACTTTATAATTTCTATCCCGATAGAACGACAACGACAATATCCTCATGTTATATTTATCAAAAAAGGTTATCAGACGGAAGTCTTTTGTGAATCTGCAGTGTCAACTAATTGGGTGGTTGTGATGAGAAAAATATAACAACATATTGAGAATTCCCTAGAACGGATTTTGTAAAGAAACACATTGATAGATTCGTCGTTTTTTGAGACTCCATATAATCAACAACATCAATTAGAAAGAATACGATGAAAAATTTATCAGTGATTAATCACGACGTCCTTTGGGATAAAATCAGCAACTTTGCCAGAAGGACAGGACGGTTGGGAACACGCCCAGTGTTGCTACTGTTTTATGTATTAAAGAGCAAGGATACAGCAAAAGAAGATAAAGTGCTCATTTTCTCTACGCTTTCATATCTGCTGTTTCCTATAGACATCTTGGACGCGAAACGCTTGCCTTTTATTGGGTGGATTGATGAGATTGTGTCTTTGTCAGTAGCCTATCAGAAGGTATGCAAGAATATTACGCAGGAGATGGAGACTAAGGTAGATGCCATTCTTGACAAGTGGTTTCCTGAGTATACAAATTATGAACTAATAGAAGAGTAATAAATTAATGCAAAAGAAAGACCAATGAAGATGATAGAAATTCTGACGAATCGCTCTCTATACGTACAAAGGAACTCTATTAAAAAAAGGTACTATGAGGAGAAGAGAGAATATTTCAAGAATTATCGTATCGATTATAACTGGTCTATTGATGGTTTGCAATGAAGCAAATGCCCAGCGGATTGATGTCAAGGGCGTTAGGAAGATGTCGAAGGCCACGGATTGTGCTACTATTGTGTTCAAATCAGATTTCGACAGACTAACAGTTAGAGGTACATCGCAGGACTCCATCTATAAGACAAAGGATTGTGAGTATAACCATATATGGACGCAATATATCGATTTGAGGTATGAGCGTGAACAGGGTCTTGACAACTTAATAAACCGTCATTTCGTACTGCATACACCATACACGAAGGACGTGGAACTGATCGTCCCTGGGAAGGATAAAGAATTACGGCAGGCTGTCTATGAATATAAGGTGCGAGTCATAGACTATTTCCCCATGCGTCTGGCATGTGAGGTGGATGTGGTGAGATTACGTGATTACTTCGGACTTCGGATGAGTGCAGGTAAAAGATGGGGTGGCTACGTCTCATTTAAGTTTAGTGGCCAAAAACGAGAAGGTTTCAATGCCGACGAGATTGGTGGGGAAGTGGATCTTGGCAAGAAAACAAAGCTGGGTAGAATACGCAACTCGTATATGGCAGGTGTGAAATACGGTATCGTAAGTAGGGATTATCCGGTATATCTCTATTTGGGAGCTGGATATGGTGATGATGGCTCACAACAATCAAGCGGGAAGAAAAAGGGAGAAGGTCGAGTGATATATTACACCAATTACACTAGTGGATTCGAGACTGAGATCGGTGCTAATGTTATGCTCTTTGACTTCCTTTCGCTTTCTATGGGAGCTGATGCTATAGTCGGCCGTCGAATCGCTTTTGATATCAATTGCACCATTGGATTTGCTGTCGATTTGACGCAGTGACTTAAATGTAGTTAATACATTAGGCGGTATAGCTCAAATATCGATTATTTTTACTAAATTTGCATCAAATAACAACAAAATGCAAAATATAAATGCTCATATAGAGAGATTAAGGGAATTTGCTATTCAGCATTCCAAGTTGGGGGATTATTCCATTCATGGGATTTCTCATTGGGACAGAGTTGCCAGAAATGCTGATGCGCTTAGCACAAGTGATGTGGACTCTTTGGTTGTTAAGGCTTTTGCTTATATCCATGATGTAGAAAGAATCAATGAAAGTGATGACTTGCAACATGGACCTAGAGCAGCTTTGCTTGTTGATGAGATACGTTCATCTGTGCTGAGCTTTTTGAATGACCAAGAAATAGAGCAACTAAAAGAAGCTTGTAGGTTGCATACATTAAGACATAAGACAGAAGATGCGACTATTAATGCATGCTTTGATGCAGACCGCCTTGACTTGGGACGAGTTGGTATAACTCCAAATCCCGATAAGATGGCGACTGTACAGGGTTGCATTTTAGCGGAAAAGATGATGGAGGTCAATCCTGAAGAAGAATGGCTTCTGAATGGCGGTTAAAAAAGAACCATTAGGAACAGATTAGTATGAAGTATAATGTAGATTCAGTGATCGGCAGTAGAAAAGTCCTACAAAGAGAGGATTTTGTGTTCTTTTGGGGACATATTGCACGGGCAGAGAAGCAGATGAAAGCATGTCTGAGTCAGTGGTTCCCATGTAGTTTTCTAGTTGCTGATACCTACTACAACTGTGCAGAACAATTTATGATGGCAGAGAAAGCCCGCCTCTTTCATGATGAAGATGCTCTGCAAAGAATCATGCAGGCTTACGACCCTATGGAGCAAAAGAAACTTGGTCGCAGGGTGCAAGGATATGACGATGTCGTATGGAAAGCCTGCTGCTACGATGTGGTGGTAAGAGGGAACGTAGCAAAGTTCTCTCAGAATATGAAATTGCGTGACATCCTCATTTCTACAGGAGAAAAGGTCTTGGTTGAAGCAAGTCCAAAAGATTCCGTTTGGGGTATTGGTCTTGATGAAAATTCGCCTGATGCAATCAATCCCAAGAGATGGCAGGGAACCAATCTCTTAGGATTTGCACTGATGGAAGTTCGGGATATATTAACTAATTATTGTAAGTGACACAATTATGAAAAAAAAGAGGCAAAATGGACAACAGTTTAGAAGTGAGATGAACAAGCTGTCCAAAATTAAGAAGAAGGTTGTTCCGACACAGTCAAACATCAACGATTCCTGGGAGTCGCCAGGTTATGGCCAGCGATATGTTCCGGGAGAGCATTTCAACAACTGGATAGATAACAGATTATGAAGAACTTGGCCCCAACCACTGGTATATGCGGAGCTGTCTATGGTGACATCATTGGGATGCCATATGAATTGCGAGCAACACGTACTAAGGACTACAATTTCCATCTGAAGCTGAACGACTTTAGCGATGACACCATTCTGACAGTGGCTATCGCCCATTGGCTCCTTGGAGACCGTTCGGAGCAGAGTTTGCGCCAACATATGCTTGAGTATGCTCTGCGCTATCACGACAAAAATGTGTGGGGACGAGGCTTCCAGGCATGGTTCGAATCGGGAGGAACAATAGATCGAAAGGGAGTGGCCTCGAACGGGGCTGCCATGCGCGTGGCTGCCATTGGCTATGCCAGCGACGACATTCAAGAGGTGTTGCGGCTGGCAGAGATGTCCGCCCGCATAAGTCACGACAGCGATGAAGCCGTACGTGGTGCACAGAGCGTGGCAACATCAGTTTTCCTTGCCCGTCTCGGCCGTTCGAAGGATGAAGTGTGCAATTATATTGAGGAAACATTTGGCTATCGGCTTCATCGTACTGTCGAGGAAATCCGCAAGGACTATAAGTTTGAGATTCTCTGTGACCGCTGTGTGCCTGAGAGTATCATCTGCTGGTTGCAGAGTGACACGTATGAGCAGGCTGTTCGTAACGCTGTATCTCTGGGTGGTGATGCTGATACCATGGCTTCCATTGCGGGTGCCATTGCTGCCTCAACGCCTGGCATGGAGATTCCCCAAACAATAGCGGAACCTTGCTTTGAGTTGTTGCCACTAGATTTTCAACAGATAATAACTAACAGATTATTCTGCCTATAAAACTGCTTGTGAACACTAAGATATGATACAAAAGTTTTATGAGCTTTGATAGATAATGTCAATAGCAGTGTTCAGAGAAAGAAAAGAGATTATCAATGAATTATCAAAGAAGTAGAGATTATGGAGAAGTGTAAGTTAAAGAAAGGTGATAGAATCTATGAATGTCGGTATCACGAAGCTACATTGATTGAACTTATAACAGACCCTGAACTTATTGTTCAGGGGAGTGATTCCCATTACTGGCATTGGAAAGCGAAGGTTATTGAAACGCAGTCCCGAACAGTTGTCCCAGGAGAGATCGTTGAGTTTGGCATTACGGAAGAGGCACCAGCCTACGGTCCCAAGTTGTTCCGCAAGAATTTGTACGAATTTGGATATGATGAAGCAGAGCCTGTATTGCCACCATTTGACACAAGCCAAGAAGAGAAGATTATGATTCGAATTGAAGAAAAAGATGACAAGTCTTATATTTATGGCATTCCTGAGATTGAAGGATGCAGTTGTTATTCATGGGGTGAGAACTTGCTCCATGTAAGTGATAATGAATATGGCGAGTATTTGGTTAACCAGATGACTGGCAAGGTGAGGAAAATTGTAGAACGGGGGAAACTGGTTGGATTCCCAGATGAGGAAATTGATTTTGAGGCAATAGACAAGCTGGAGAATAGCCACAATGCCCATACGCGTGATATAGATTATGCAGGTATAAATCGTTGGACGAATTGTAAGAACGGACTGATTGCTCTCAGTTGGATGCTATACCCAGACGGTCGTTATTTTGCCGATGAGGACGGCTTTGGTATGGAAGACAATGATGAAGTGACGGTGTATTGTGTAATGAACGAGGACTTGGAAGTTATAAGGCCGTTTGCCCCTGTTGAAGATGTGCCAAGCTTGTTGGCGCAATTATCAAGGGACAAATAGAATACAGATAATAGAGTAAATTGATAGAAATTGAGATGATTAACTCTCCATAACAACAGAGGTTGTCTAATTAACCTCCCAAGATATATGTTCAAGAGATTGTATGTTAAGTGGTTGGTATGGCGAGGAAAGGCCGTGGATATATGGTCGAACGCCAAGCAGGGAGACCCAGGAAAGGTCTTGTCGAATCTGTGCAGCAATGGTTTCCGTTTTGACGGAATGATATGTGGCAGCATGGAAGGATTTCTGCAATCTCTCAAACAAAAAGACAAGGACAAGCAACGTCAGATATGTTCCATGAAGGGTAAGAATGCCAAGAAGATGACTTCTACAGGCTGGCAGACGGACCAAATACTATGGTGGAAGGGAAATCCGATAGACCGTCAGTCACAGGATTTCTACAACCTTGTAAGTGCTGCTTATTTGTCAATGTTTCAGCAAAGTGAACGTTTCCGAACAGCACTGATGTCAACAAGGGGTATGACGCTCTACCATAGTCGTGGGGAACAGAACCCTTATAAGACCATACTGACAGAGCGTGAATTCTGTCAGATACTCACCGAATTACGTGACAACTACGATAAGCGCGACAAGCACTTGGGAAGCATAAAGATAGTCTTTGAAGAAGATGGAACAGAAGAAGTTGAAGGGTAAGGCGAAGTTCATTGGATGGGGAAATCAAGAAGGAGCAGACGGAGTGTTCGTTTCTATCACAAGATGTCTGTTGGATGGATGCAAGTTGATCGTAAAGACTGATGCTTCAGTATCGTATGCATTTAATGATAAAGTCAGAAATGCTACAAAAAACTTTGGTGTGGGTTTAGAACTTGTAGATATTTATGCGATTGATGATTATAACATAGAAGCAGTATATGAGCCGATAATAGGTGCGGAACCCAAGTTTATTTATGTAAATAAAGGACATCAGATGTCTCCTGCGAATGCATATGTTCTTGCGACAGATTTTAATGGCGACTTCTGGATAGAAATCTATAGAGAAGACGCAGAAGGGAATAGAATACGATTATGGTGTGGCGATTTTGAAAACAAGTAAAATTTATTTGAAAGATAGAATAAGAGGCTCATTGGTAGGCGGTGCCATTGGTGACGCATTAGGTTATCCCGTGGAATTTATCTATTCATACAAGGGAATCCAATCGCGATATGGTGAACGCGGTATCACCCGACTTGATACTAAAGGTGAGCAAAATAGTAAAGCTGTTGTCTCAGATGATACGCAGATGATACTCTTCACAGCCAATGGCCTACTAAATGCTCCCAAGTTGGGAGTTGAACCTAAATATGCTATCTGCCGTGCCTATTTGGAGTGGCTTGAAACACAAAGTGGTAACCGAAAGGGAAAGGCTGAGTGTTGGATTCGTGATTTGCCAGAACTTAATCAGCGTAGGGCACCAGGAACAACATGTATCTCTGCGTTGCAAGACATAAGACGAGGACTTGACCCCATCAATAACAGTAAAGGTTGTGGCGGTGTGATGCGTGTGGCCCCAATAGCCCTCTATGCAGTCTGCAACAACCGGATGAGTATCACGGATGCAGACCGATTGGCTAGTGATGCAGCTGAAATCACCCATCAGCATCCATTGGGTTTTATCTCTGCAGCCCTGATGGTTCATGTTATCTATCGTCTTGCACAGGACGAGAATCCTACACGTAGTTCTATGAAGGATTACATCACAGAAGGTGTGGAAGCAATGAGAGAGTTGTTTGGTGGCCATTATAACGATGTGGAACGGATGGCTGAACTTGCAGAAAGAGCTATCTTTCTATCCTCAAATGAAGATTCTGACTTGGAGAACATCAAACGTCTAGGTGAAGGCTGGGTTGGAGAAGAAGCTTTGGCCATTGGCTTATATTGTGCTTTGAAATATCTCGACAACTTCGAAGAAGCAATGATTGCATCGGTGAATCACGGTGGAGATAGCGATAGCACAGGTGCAGTTACGGGCAACATCCTTGGTGCTGCTATAGGGTATGATGCTATTCCTCAGTTCTACAAAGATGATGTGGAACTACTTGATGTTATACTGCACATGGCAGATGACTTGTGTCTTGGTGAGGTAACAAAGTATCACAAATAGGAACTGAAAGTGCTAGTTATTCACGCTAATGACCCAACAACAAGAGTTCTCTCGCGGCTCTATGAGTCGCGGGAGGACTTTTACCTGCGTCTTGATGAACATAGTTCAAATACTACAGTTATCAGGGCAATTAAAGATGCAGATAATGTTATGATGTTGGGGCATGGTAATCATTTTGGCCTTTTTTCTATTCCAGATAAGAAAGGACAATATTGTCGGCATCTTGTTGATTCTAGACATGTTCAGTTTCTGCGAAGAAAATCCTGTATTGGCATATGGTGTTATGCTAATAAGTTTGCAAAGCAGTATGGATTGCAAGGATTGTTTTCTGGTATGATTATCTCTGAACTCCATGAAGCAGAGGAAAACAATATTCCAGCGACAAAGGAAGAGATTGATACAGAAATGGAAAAGTTTGTAGACCGGCTTAAGTTCTGCATCGAGACGTATGAATTGCATGATGTTCCTGCAAGGATGTTGGAATTGGATGACGTACATTCGCCTTTGACGGAGTTCAACTACAATAATTTGTATTATTATGGATAAGGTTGCGTGTTTACTGACGATATGCATGAGCTTGCTAGCTCTATCTTGTGTGGATGACCATAAGGTGGATAGCCGTACTATGCAAGTTACAGAAGAAAAGAACGAGCAGTTGATGCCAATCCGGATCTATCGTTATAACGACTTCTCTATTACAAAAGCACAATTTCTTAAGCAAGAACTGCAAAGAGTTTA
>JAEEGH010006238.1_pt1 | contig 29311 bp, 24 predicted proteins | sample 9134181 | NCBI WGS metagenome assembly JAEEGH01 (sample SAMN16246544, study PRJNA631951) | gut metagenome | biome: gut microbiome; feature: rumen; material: DP-attached | host: Bos | place: Iran: Karaj | collected 2018-10 | reverse complement strand
TGGTGGCATTGAGCAACAGAGCTGCACTGCACCCTAAGAGCGGCGTCGACTTAGCTGTAATGATGGTGCCGTCTTCGAGTTCGATGGCTGCTGCTGTATGACCACTCTGGATCTTCTTCTCATAGGCAGCGACGGTCACCTTGCGTGTGGCGGTGGAGATTTTTGCCTGATTGAAGAGCATACGGATCTTATTGACCTCGCTCTCATTATCGGCACCGTCAGCCATCTTATTGGTGGCTGTGTAGAAACGACGGATAATCTCATCGCGACTGGCATCACAACAAACCTCGTCGTCTGAGATGCAGAAGCCGATCATATTAACACCCATGTCCGTTGGCGACTTATAAGGATTCTCGCCATAGATACCCTCAAAAAGCGCATTCAGCACGGGGAAGATTTCGACATCGCGATTATAGTTGACAGCAGTCTTTCCGTAGGCCTCTAGATGGAAGGGGTCAATCATGTTCACATCGTTAAGGTCGGCAGTGGCAGCCTCGTAGGCGATGTTTATGGGGTGCTTCAGTGGCAGGTTCCAGACGGGAAAGGTCTCAAACTTGGCATAACCGGCTCGGATACCACGTTTGTTCTCGTTGTAGAGTTGCGAGAGACAGGTGGCCATCTTGCCGCTGCCAGGACCAGGGGCGGTTACGATAACCAGGGGCCGTGTGGTCTCAACGTAGTCGTTCTTACCAAAGCCCTCATCGCTGGCAATGAGTTCCACATTGTGTGGATAGCCGTCGATGGGGTAGTGGATATACGATTTGATGCCCATGCGCTCCAGACGATGACGGAACTGGTCGGCAGCATGCTGGCCATTGTAGTGAGTAATCACCACACTGCCCACCATGAACTGGCGGAGCATAAACTCATCACGCAGACGGAGCACATCCTCATCATAGGTGATGCCGAGGTCTGCACGGATCTTGCTCTTCTCAATGTCTTCAGCACTGACCACGATGATAATCTCGATGCTGTCGCGCAATTGTCCCAGCATACGGAGTTTCGAATCGGGTTTGAAGCCTGGCAGCACACGTGAGGCATGGTGGTCGTCGAAGAGCTTACCACCGAGTTCCATGTAGAGTTTTCCGTCGAACTGGGCAATGCGCTCCTTGATATGTTCAGACTGAATCTTGAGATATTTCTCGTTGTCGAATCCTATTTTCATACTATTCCTGGATATTTGGGAGTTCGAGACCGATGCCTTTCTTCTTGTCGACGGCTTTCAGTACGAAGCCTAAGATAAGGGCGGCTACACCCAGACAGGCGAGCATCACCAACGGAGCGGTGTAGTCGAATTGCGTCGGATCAGTGACACCTGGATTTGTCTTGTCGAGCACCTTGCCGATGAGCAGCGGGAAGAGCCAGAGACCGATGTTCTGAATCCAGAAAATCAGTGCGTAGGCTGAGCCGATCACCTTGGCATCCACAAGTTTGGGAACAGATGGCCAGAGTGAGGCGGGGACTAAAGAGAAGCTGGCGCCAAGTACCAGAATCGTGGCGTAGGCGATAATGATACCACCGACAGCATTCCCCTTGAACATCGGAAGGATGAAGGCAAATGTCAGGTGACAGCCGATAAGTAGCAGTGAACCCAGCACGAGCATCGAGGCAGCCTTGCCATGATGGTCGAGATAAGATCCCAGGATCGGGGTGATGAGCACGGCAAGCAGGGGGAACACTGCGAAGATCGACTCTGCTGACTGACGCATATAACCCATATAACAATAGGTGATGAGGGCAATGATGGAGATTGCCAACAGACCGTATTTCATGTTCGCTTTCTTCTGGAAGTTCGAAGCGAAACCAGCAGCAGCCACAATCAGCATGATGACATACTGCACGATGGTCACTGATGAGTTTGCCCAGAACGAATCAGCGTCTGGTGGCGTCAAAGTGAGGTTGCACTGTAGCATGTTCACAGCATACTTCTGGAAAGGGAAGATGGCCGAGTAATAGAGCACGCAAAGCAGGGCGACAATCCAGAAACCACTGTCGCTGAGGATCTTACCGATGTCTGATACCTTGAACGGATCGTCCTTCTCTTCGGCCTCACCCGTCTGAGCATCGAGCTTCTGGTCCATGAAGAAATAGACGATGGTCATGATGAGGGCGATACACATCAGTACGACACCGAAGGCTACGGAACGTGTCACTGAGATCTGTCCACCCAAACGGGCAAAGAAAGGTGAGAAGATCATACAGGTGGCAACACCCAGACGGGCCAGGGCCATCTCAGAACCCATCGCCAGTGCCATCTCGCGACCCTTGAACCACTTCACGATTCCTCTCGAAACAGTGATACCAGCCATCTCACAACCGCAACCGAAGATCATGAATCCGCAAGCAGCGAACTTGGCCGAGGCTGGCATGCCCTCATAGAAGGGCGAAACGCCGAGCTCATCGAACACGGGGATATAATTCAGGTTGTTCGTGAACCAGGTTTCGAGTCCGCTTCCTATAAAGCTCTCGCTGACAGCGTACCACTTGATGCAGGCACCGACCAACATCACAGCAGCACTCAAAACAGCGGTGAAGCGCACGCCCATCTTGTCGAGGATGATGCCGGCGAAGATGAGGAAGAACACGAACACGTTGAGGAACACCTCAGAGCCCTGCATTGTGCCGAAGGCCGTAGAGTCCCAGCCTCGGGTCTCCTGCATCAGGTCCTTGATGGGCGAGAGGATGTCCATGAAGATGTAGCTGCAGAACATCGCCAGAGCGAGCAGCAGCAAGGCGGTCCACCGCATGCCGGCGGAATCGCGTAGAGTCTTTTGAATAGCTTGAGTCATTATCTTTTTATTTTTTACCTTTTTACTTTTTTACCTTTATTTCAGCCAACGGTCGAGCCAGTTGAAGAACGTCCGCTGCCAGAGCACACCATTCTGCGGTTTCAACACCCAGTGGTTCTCATCAGGGAAGATGAGCAGCTCTGCAGGAATACCCTTCATGCGGGCGGCATTGAAGGCCGACATACCCTGAGTGGCATTGATGCGGTAGTCCTTTTCACCGTGGATACAGAGGATAGGTGTATCCCATTTCTCAACCATCTTGTGTGGTGAGTCGTGGTAGGTCTTCTTGGCATTGGGTAGCTGTGGACGATGCCAGTAGGCTTCGTCATACTCCCAGTTAGAGAACCAGTTTTCCTCAGTCTCAGTATACATCGCAGCGAGGTTAAAGGCACCATCATGAGCGATGAACGCCTTGAAACGTTTCTCGTGGATACCGGCGAGATAATATACGGAGAATCCGCCGAAACTGGCGCCTACAGCACCTAAGTGTTCTTTATCTACGTATGACAGATTATTGGCGGCATCATCGATAGCAGCCAGATAGTCCTGCATGCATTGACCCGTCCAATCGCCAGAAATCTCTTCAAGCCATTCCTGTCCGAAGCCAGGTAAACCACGACGGTTGGGCGCTACGACAATATAACCTTGAGAAGCCATAATCATGAAGTTCCAACGATAGCTCCAGAACTGAGAGACAGGACTCTGAGGACCACCCTCGCAGAAAAGCAGGGTAGGATATTTCTTCGATTCGTCAAAGTTCGGAGGAAGGATGATCCAGGTCAGCATTTCTTTTCCATCACTGGTTTTTACCCAACGCTGCTGAACAGTGGGTTTAGCCAACTGATCAAGAATATGTTTGTTCTCGAAAGTCAGTTGGGTTATTGCCGTCTTTTCGGGTTTCTTGAAATTCGGAGTGACAATATACAAATCAGCAGGTGAAGTGAAGTTATGACGTTCCATCAACAACTGTTTTCCATTGTTCATTAGATGGATAGAACCGAAGTCGTCCCAAGTCTCAGTCATCTGCTTCAGTTCGCCCTTCCAATTGATGGCATAGAGATTCTCTGTTGCGTGCCAGACACCGATGAAATAAATCATGGCGTCTTTCGAGTCGCTCCAAACGAAATCATCTACATTCGAGTCAAATGATTCTGTGAGATATTTCTTTTCACCTGTCGCTAAATCGTAGCAACACAGACGGTTACGGTCGGCCTCATAGCCGTTGCGCTCCATAGAGAGCCAGGCAACATACTTGCCGTCAGATGAAAATTTTGGGTTAGTGTCATAACCCACATTGTTTTTCAGATTCTCGGGAGCATTCACCTTCTGATACTTCATCGTGGTGGTCGGATCAATCTCTGGCTCCACATATCCCTCAGGCTTGCAGAGGTTTTTCGTCTCGCGCGTACCTATATTATATATATAGATGTCGCTGTCAGTGGAGATAGAGTAGGCGAGACCCGTCTTCTTGCGACAGGTATAGGCGATAGTCTTCGAGTCAGGACTCCAGTCCAACTGCTCCATACCACCGAAGGGCTCCATCGGACATTCGTAGGGCTCGCCCTCGAGGATATCCGTTCCATTTGCAGCGATGCCATCGCTGCTTACCTCATATACGAACGGATGCTGGATAGACTCTACATAATGGTCCCAATGGCGATACATCAGGTCTGTTACCAGACGCCCCGTTGCCTTAGGTAGGTCATCGGGATTTTTCTTGATGATCTCGTAGAAGTCGATGCTATGTAGCAGAATCACTTTCTTGCCGTCGGGTGAGAACTTGAAACCTTCGATATCTTTCTTTGTATTGGATATCTGCTTGCGGTCTGTGCCGTCAGGGTTCATCATCCATATCTGTCCACCGGAAAGGAAGACGATCTTTCCGTTCAGCCACGTGGGGTCGGTCTCACTCTTCGTACCTGTTGTCAGCGTCGTATTGCCTGTACCATCTGCATTGACGATGGCAATCTTCTGTTGGCTCTTATTGGCCTTCACGCTATAATAGCCTACCTGATAGACAATCTGCTTGCCGTCTGTACTCGCCTCGCAACTACCGATGCGTCCCATGGCCCAGAGTGCCTCTGGAGTCATCAGGTTGCTGGTGAGCTTGATATTTTGTTTTCCGATCTTCACGTCGTCTTGAGCTTTGGCTGGGTTTGCTGTCCCGGTGAGTACGGCTAGCCCGGCTAGAATGACTAGATATCTTTTCGTTCTCATATCGTTATTTCTTTTGGTTCATTCTCTGCTTCTGCAATTCTTCAGCCTGCTTCTGCATGGCCTCAAGACGGGCTGCCAAACCGCCGGTCTTCTTCTTGGGATTATTCTTGTTCTCCTTGAAACGGGCCTCAAGGATGGCAAGCAGTTTCTCGTCGTTGGTTGTCTTGCGGAGTGTCCACATGATGATCGATGAGAAGAACAATGAGATGAAGTAGTAGAAGTTCAGACCACTGGAATAGTCGTTGAACATGAAGAAGAACATCAGCGGCATGAGATACATCATATACTGCATATATTTCATCTGCTCAGCCTGTGCACCTACCATCTGGTCCTTCTGCTGACGCATGGTAAACCATGAGTAAAGGATATTCGAACCGCAGAACAAGAGGCACGACAGCGACAGATGATCGCCGATACCCCAGATGTGGGAATTCCAGGAGATGATGGGGTCGTAGGTGGCGAGGTCTTCCATCCATAGGAACGACTGACCGCGCAATTGGATGGCATTAGGCACAAACCAGAACATGGCAATCCAGATAGGCATCTGAATCAGCATCGGCAGACAGCCGCTCAACGGTGATACACCATATTGTGAGTACAATTGCATCATGGCCTGCTGCTTCTTCATCTGATCCTCTGGCTTGTCGTATTGCTTGGTGGCCTCGTCGAGTTTCGGCTTCAGCACACGCATCTTGGCCGACGACATATAGCTCTTCTTCACCATCGGGAAGGTGATGGCCTTCAGCAAGAGGGTAATCAGAATGAGCACGATACCCATCGAGAAGCCCCATGAAGCCAACCAGTCAAAGACATAGAGTGTGAACCAGCGGTTGATCAGGCGGAAGAGCCACCAACCTAAGTTCACCAATTGTTCCAGGTCGAGGTCCTTGCCAAACAGGCTCTGCTTTTCCACAGCCTGAATCAGACGGAAATCATTCGGACCGATATACATTTCAAACTCTGATGGCTTTTGGCCTGTGGGGTCGAAGGCTGTGCGAAGTTTTGCATCAAACTGCTTCAGATAGCCCGATTCCTTGGGATCCTGGACACTGGCGAGAGTGGAACCTCCTGCAAAGTTATCTTTCGAAATCAGGGCAGCACTGAAGAACTGGTTGCGGAAAGCCACCCAGTCGAGTGTCTCCTCGATGGTCTTGGTCTTGTCTTCTGTCTCCGACAGGTTGTCGGTAGAACCATCCTGGGCCTCTTTATAGAAAAGTGCCGTATAGCGGTTCTCAAAATAGAAGCCTTTCTCCTGCTGACGGCTATGACCATTCCACTCGATGTCCATCTCCTTATAAGTCGGAGCAAACATCCCACCGAGTCCGTTGGCGGTGAGTGAGAAATGCAGCAGATGATCAGGACCGAGAAGATAGTCCAAAACGATACTTCCGCCATCCGAGGCCTGAGCAGTCATAGTCACCGTCGAATCACTGACGTTTGATGGCGTAAAGTAAAGGTCCTGGGTGATGATGTTATCCTGTTTGCCAGACAGCAGGAAATTCATTCGCTGGTCTTGCTTGTCGAACAGGGTGACGTCTTTGTTGCCGTTCTTGTCTGTAAAGTTCTTGATGACGGCCTTGGTCATTGTACCGCCCTTGGTGGAGAGTGTCAGTTCCACCTTCTGATTCTTCAGCACGATATCCTCTTCACTGCCATTCAGGGCGCTATAGAACAAAGCGGTGGTATCTCCCTTGGCGGCTTCGACCTTTGCCTCCTTGGCAGCAGCCTCGGCCTTCTGTTTCTTTTCAGCGTTATCCCTCATGACAGCAGCGATGCTGTCTTCCTTACGCTGTGCCTCTATCTGTTCTGCAGAAGGCTGGTTATACCAGCTGAAGCCAATGAGCACCAACGCAATCAATACAAATCCGATGATAGTGTCTCTATTCATTGTTTATTTTGTTTTTGTTTCTATTATAATTAATGTACGCGCAAATCAAGGTGCAAAATTACAACTTTTTTTTGGCAAATCGGCAGATTAACCAAAAAAAATCGTAACTTTGCACTCAGTTATGAGAAAAATCGCATTATTATTTGCGGTAACCTCAGCGCTCAGCGCGAGTGCCGCGCAGCCAAATGACAGTCTGAAGGGACAGTATTATCGTCTGTTTACCCCGTTGACGTTCTATCACAATGTGGCAGGTCATGCATTGTCCTTGAATGAGACAAATCCGGTAGATGACGTAGTCGACAATGCTTTATTGGCGGTGTATCTGAATCGCCCGGATCTTGTGAAAACCACCGAGTCTGACCTTCAGGAGACGGGGTCTGTACGTGAGGATGTGGATCAGCCGATCGAGAACATGGTTGATTTTGTGGAACAGGTGGAAGCACCTGTCATTGATTTCCAGGAAGAGGCTCCTGTGGAGGTGGAGGTGAAGAAACCCAAGTTCTGGACGCGAAAGGGAGACGGCTTCCTGCAGTTCATGCAGAATTACGTATCCGGCAACTGGTACAAGGGTGGAGAGTCCAATTATTCTGCTGTCGGTGCATTGACACTTGAGGCCAATTATGACAACAAGAACAAATGGAAGTGGGACAATAAACTGGAGTTGAAACTTGGTTTCCAGCGTACTCGTACCGACTCCATTCATAAGTTCAAGTCTAACGAAGACCTGATCCGTTATACTGGTAAGGTTGGTCTGGAGGCTACGAAGAAATGGTATTATACCCTCCAGTTGATAGCCTATACGCAGTTTACCCGTGGTTTGAAGGCCAATGATGCCAATACCTATTCTGACTTCATGTCACCCTTCAACCTGAATGTCGGTCTTGGTATGGATTACAAGGTAGAGGCTTTCGATAAGAAACTCACAGGAACGGTCAACTTGTCACCTTTCGCGCTGAACTATCGTTATGTCGATCGCTCATGGTTTAATGGCACAGACTGGTTCCCATCACGTTATGGTATTGACGATGGCAAGCATTCCCTGTTGGATTTCGGTTCGCAGATCACAGCCGATCTGGAATGGAAGCTGAATGATATCGTGAAATGGAAGAGCCGTTTCTATGCCTTCACGTCATATAAGCGTACTGAAATAGAGTGGGAGAATACGTTTACCATGCAGGTGAGTAAATACATCAGTGCTAATATCTTCCTCTATCCTCGATTTGATGATGCCGGCAAGAGGGATTCTGATTTAGGTTACTGGCAGTTTAAGGAATACAGTTCAATCGGTTTCAATTATACGTTCTAAAAGCAAATCACCCGCCTCGTGGCGGGTGATTTGTTATTCCGTAGCTTCTGTCATATCTCCTTCTATATAGAGCCGGGTCATTTCCACAGCACCATTCGTTCTGACAGTGATAATCTTTTTAAAATGGCCAGGGAATTTGCCGGTACCATTATAGGTGACTTTGATTTCTCCCTTCTCTCCGGGTTTCACAGGTGTCTTGGTGTACTCAGGGACCGTGCATCCACAACTTGCCACCGCCTGATTGATCACCAACGGCAGTTCGCCTACATTGGTGTAGGTGAAAGTGCAGGTTACCACGGGATTCTTCTCAGAGAAAGTCCCGAAATCATGAGTCAACTTGTCGAATTTTATCTCTGCTGGTTTCTGTGCCAGCGCTGCTGTCATTCCACAGATGAGCAGCAGGGTCATGACTACTATCTTCTTCATAATTTGACGAATTTGTTTATTTTCGTGGCAAAGATACGAAAATAAGTGAAAAGTGAAGAGTGAAAAGTGAAAAATTTGCTACCGCGATAGCTTTTTTATTATTTTTCTCTCCTTTTTTTCACTTTTTTATGTAATTTTGCACCTCAAAAGGATAAAAAGTTAATAAATATGTATAGAAGTAAGACTTGTGGAGAGCTTAGGCTCCAAGATGCAGGCAGTGTGGTAACACTTGCCGGATGGGTACAGCGAAGCCGTAAGATGGGTGGAATGACTTTCGTCGACCTTCGCGATCGTTATGGACTGACTCAGCTTGTTTTCAATGAGGCTGACGATGCAGAACTCTGTGAGCGTGCCAACAAACTGGGCCGTGAGTTCTGTATTCAGATCAAGGGTGAGGTGAGTGAGCGTCAGAGCAAGAATCCGAAGATGCCTACAGGTGATATCGAGATCCTTGTGAAGGAGCTGAATATCCTCAGCGAGAGTCAGACCCCGCCATTTACGATCGAGGATAATACCGATGGTGGCGATGATATCCGTATGAAGTACCGTTATCTCGACCTTCGTCGAAATGCCGTCCGTAAGAATCTCGAACTGCGTCACCGCATGACGATTCTGATTCGTAACTTCCTGGATGGTAAGGACTTCATCGAGGTGGAGACACCGATCCTGATCGGTTCTACGCCAGAGGGTGCCCGCGATTTCGTAGTGCCTTCCCGTATGAATCCCGGACAGTTCTATGCATTGCCTCAGTCTCCTCAGACGCTGAAGCAGTTGCTGATGGTGTCTGGTTTTGACCGTTATTTCCAGATTGCCAAGTGTTTCCGTGATGAGGATCTCCGTGCCGACCGTCAGCCTGAGTTTACGCAGATCGACTGCGAGATGTCGTTTGTTGAACAGGAGGATGTGCTGCAGCTTTTCGAGGATATGGCCCGTCATCTGTTCAAGGAGGTGCGTGGCGTGGAACTACCCCCGTTGCAGCGAATGACCTGGCATGAGGCCATGCGTCGCTTTGGTTCTGACAAGCCCGATCTCCGTTTCGGAATGGAGTTTGTTGAGTTGATGGATCAGCTGAAGGGTACTGGTACGTTCCCGGTCTTCAACGATGCCAACTATATCGGTGGTATCTGCGTTCCTGGTTGTGCCAACTATTCTCGTAAACAACTCGATGAGCTCACAGAGTTTGTGAAGCGTCCGCAGGTTGGTGCCAAGGGCTTGGTTTATGTCAAGTTCAACGAAGATGGTACGGTGAAGTCCAGTATCGATAAGTTCTATACGCCTGAGGTATGGGCCAAGGTCAAGGAGGCAACAGGTGCCAAGGATGGCGATCTCGTACTGATCCTCTCTGGCGATAATGCCAACAAGACCCGCATCCAGCTCTGTACCCTCCGTCTGGAGATGGGAGATCGTCTTGGTCTGCGTGACAAGGATACCTTCGTTTGTCTGTGGATCGTCGACTTCCCCCTCTTTGAGTGGAGTGATGAAGAGCAGCGCCTGATGGCTACCCATCATCCGTTCACGATGCCGAATCCTGATGATATTCCTTTGTTGGATACTGCTCCGGAAAAGGTTCGTGCTGTAGCATACGACTTTGTCTGCAATGGTGTCGAGGTTGGTGGCGGTTCACTCCGTATCCATGATGGCAAGTTGCAGGAGAAGATGTTCCAGATTCTCGGGTTTACACCTGAGCGTGCAATGGCCCAGTTTGGCTTCCTCATCAATGCCTTCAAGTATGGAGCACCTCCTCATGCAGGTCTCGCCTTTGGTCTCGATCGCTTCGTCAGTCTGATGGCAGGTCTTGACAGTATCCGTGATTGCATTGCTTTCCCGAAGAATAACAGTGGTCGTGATGTGATGTTGGATGCTCCGGGTGAATTAGACCCGAAACAACTTGAAGAGTTGAATCTCTCCATTGACTTACATCAAGAATAGTTTGTTTTTCGTCAAAAATGCTTAAATATCAATAAGTTGTATCAGCAATAAGTGCTAATTTTGCACCCGAAAATTAAAAAGAAGTATAAATCTTCAATAAGAGTATTAATTTTTTAAGTATTATGGCAGAAAAGAAAGCAACAGCTAAGAAGGCCGCCGCTCCTAAGGCAGCCGCTGAAAAGAAGACCGCACCTGTAAAGAAGGCCGCAACTGTGAAGAAGGCCGCAGCTCCTAAGGCAGCTGCAAAGGCTACTTTCGTAGTAAACGCAGAGAACGCTGGTTTCAAGGCAGGAGATGTTTATCAGGCACTTGCAGCAGCAGGTAAGGCTCTCACCGTTAAGGAGATTGCTAAGGCTGCAAAGATTTCTGAGGAGGAGACTCTTCTCGGTCTGGGTTGGCTCTTCAAGGAGGGCAAGCTCGCTAACGATGCAGAGAAAGTTACATTGGCATAAGGCAATTAACAGCAATAGAAAGAAGGTCGGTAAGCACTGTTTTACCGACCTTTTTTAATATGACATACGACCAGCAGATATTAAGCATTCTCACCGATGTAGGTGATCAGGGCATTAGCGTTCAGCTACTGTCCAAGCATCTGTATAATCTGAATAATACTTTGTTTTCACCTTTGGATATCGAAGATGTCCGTAACTATGTACAACAATATCTTCTGAAGAATTCCAAATCGCCACAGTCTTTAATCGAGAATACCGGACGCCGTGGCTTCTATCGGTTGAATACCCGGAATAATGCCGATGCCCGTCAGTTGATGTTGGAATTCAAGAGCCATGCTGCAGAGGCTGAAGCAGCAGAATCTGAGGAAGTCCGTCACCCCGACCTTTCTTTGGATTTATTTGGATGACCGCTTGATCTCCTTGTAAACATCTTCGTAGAGTTCCAGCAGTCTTTCTGCCGTTTGTTTCCAGGAGAACAGTTTGGCGCGTTCGATTCCTATTCTCTCTTGTTGACGGTAGAAATCATCATCTATCTCCAGTTTGAGCATCATCTCTGCTATTTCGTCAGGTTCCTCAGGGTTGATGAGTATGGCGTATGGTCCGCCAATCTCAGGCATGGATGAGGTGTTCGAGGTAATCACAGGTGTGCCGCAAGCCATGGCTTCGAGCAATGGAATTCCGAAGCTCTCCCTCAGCGAAGGATAGAGGAATGCAAACGCATTATTATAGATGTTGGGCAGATCACTGTTCACGATATAGCCTGGCATGACAATCATCTTTCGGATGGATTCAATACCGTTTCTGCTCAGGATATCATTCAGATATTGCTTGTCCAGATCCGCCATCAGCAGTTTCCGCTTGGTATTCGATTTCTCCAGGTATTTTGCATAAGCAATCAGCGTACGCTCTGTATTCTTTTTCGGGTCAGTATTCCCCAGGAAGAAGAAATAGCCTGATTCAGAAATGTATTTCTGATAGGTGAAATCCGGCTCCGAGGAAGGCTTGAACCATTCGTTGAATCCATTATAGATCATCGCCATCCGTTCACGGGGAATCGATAGCTTTGAAACGATATTATTAAGTTCAAATTCGGAAACGGTGATAATACGTTTGCATTTCTTCAGGATACGTGGTACGACCAGCTTCCGATAGAAGTTCCCAAGATTTTGGTCAAACGATTGGTCGGAATTGTTCTTTTCTTCTAGAATGCTACTGTTGTGAAGTGTCAGAATCAATGGAACTTTGCAGCGTAAGGGTGCAGTATTGCTGGTACAATGAAGCATGTCGAGGTTAAGTTCCTTGATGGCACGTGGCAAGGCCACTTGTTCCCACATCGGGTAGAAGCCATTACCGATTTCCATGATATGAACATTATGGGAATCATTTATACAACGGTCTTCACCCGGCGCCACGAAGATGAAATATTCGTTTCTGGTGTCCATCTTCTGCAGTCGCTTGATTTCCTCAAGAACCACATAGTCCATGCCATGTTTGTTCTTTCTGAATATCCGTTGTGCTTCTATACCTATTCTCATATCTGCTTGATCACTTTAGCGGGCACCCCTGCCACGAGCGAGTGGGGAGGTACATCCTTGGTTACTACTGCACCGGCTGCCACCACAGAGTGCTCACCGATGCTCACACCTGGCAAGATGGTCGCATTCGCACCAATCCAGATGTCGTCTTCTATCGTGACAGGCGCTGTTGAGACGCCTTGTTCGTCGATTCGTTTCTCCGTATCAGGGAAATTGTGGTTCAGGGCTGTCACTGTAATCCCTTGTGCCAGATTCACATGACTGCCAATTGTCACAGGGCCGATAATCGTATTATGGAGCCCTACACGAGTATGGTCACCTATACAAACGTCGCCCACTGCATTGTTGATGCAGCTGAACGATTCAATCACGCTATAGTTTCCTAATGAAAACTTCCTGTATGGGGGGGTGTCCATCCTGACAGAACAGTGAATCACCGAATGCTTGCCTCTGTGTTGATAGAGAGGAGCCAGCATCCGGACATACCAGCGAGGACGTGTCTGAACCTGATTCATAATGAGCCAGTCAACGAATCTTTTCAACTTCGGGTTGTTTTTTAAGTTCTCCCTGATCTGTTCGTTATTCATTCTTTCCGTTTCTTTTTGCAAAGATACGAAGTTTTATTGAGAGTTCCAAATTTTTTTATACTTTTCTGGCTTATTCACCCTTTGTCTTTACAAAGAATCGCACAAACAGAAAGTTGATGGGGGCGCTGATGGCATACATTGGCCACGGTGCCCAGACCTTATCTATACCCACCCAGAGAAAGAAATTAAGCAACAAGGTTTGGATTCCCCAGTTCATCAGATGGCTGAAAGCAAACCCGCCTGCTCGCCTTTTGTTGGGCTTGACCTTAAAAGTGAAATAGGTGGTCAGGAGGAAATTACAACAGAAACTAATGATATAGCCTATGGTGTTGGCTATCGTCTCGTTCATGTATTCTATCAGTAACAGATAGATGGCATATTGAATAGCGATGGCTATACAACCAACGATTCCGAATCTGATAAACTCAATAACTTTCTCTTTCTCAACCATTTTCTATAAGTTTTTTCCAACAACTTATGATATTTTGGATATCAAATCGTTTGGCGATGTTGAAGGCCTCTTGTGATTTCTTGCTCCAGTCGATGTGAGTCGCCTCTTCCAACCGCTCTGCCAGATCTGTAATGTCGCCGTTCTTGAAATAAAGACCGAAATCTCCCATAATCTCTTTGCTGGTAGGCAGGTCGGAAGAAACGACAGGCAATCCATGGGCCATAGCCTCTACTAACACGAGTCCGAACCCTTCCCATCTGGAGCTAAGCACATATATCTGAGCGTTTGAATAATAACCTTGTATATGGTTGGTAAAGGGGTGAATCGTCACTCGATCATCTAGGTTGTATTTTTTAATCAGTGATCTGTATAGTTCCTCTTCCACGCCTTCACCCACAATGTCCAATGTCCATTCCTTGTTTTTTTGCGAAAATAGATAGAATGCCTCAATCAATAAATCAAACCCTTTATGCTTTCGTGAAAAACGTCCCACTGCCAAAAATGACTTCGATGTTCCTGTCGATGGAGTCCCCGGTTCTAATGTCAGGGGATTATAAATCACGGTGGGTTTGAATATTGGGTCATATTGATAGTAGGTTTCTGCATCATGTTGACATAGAAGTACCGTATTGTCTAATTTCCTGAATTGGTAGACATAGTGTCTTTTACGTTCTGGCCCGATATAATTAGACCCTTTGTTAAATAGAGCCTCAAAGGAATTGTGTATCCACCCGATTTTTCTCGTTTTGGGAAAGTACTTCTTAATGGTAGCCAGTCTGACGGCTAATGGGGCATGAACACCAACGATGACATCGTAACCTCCCCTTTGTAGTTCTTGAGCTAAAGATTTCCTCAATTCAGATGGAAAGGAACTATATGCGTAGAAATCAGAACACCATTTTGCGTTGGGTTGTAGCTTTTTATAGATACCACTATAGATGTTACAGATTAATTTTTTATATTTGCTTATGGGTGGATACGAAAAGAGTCGGTAATGGATGTCACTGCCAGAAAGAAGATATATATCCGTATCTTTTTGTTCTGGTTTATCAAAGGTGACAATAGTGACATCATATTCCTTTGCCAGTTCTTTGGCAATCACTGCTGTCACACGTTGAACGCCGCCAATTGTGAAGATTGAGTCTGTCAAAAAACAAATTTTCTTCATATTTGATGCAAAAATACTGAATATAATTGATTATTCCAAATTTTTTAATTACTTTTGCAGAATAAACGAGCAAAATAATTAAATGCCAATTGACAGACCATACAAAATAGTATATTGTACCCCTGCGCTATATTCTGCAGGAGGGGTAGAACGAATCGTGTCTGTTAAAGCCAGCTATTTTGCAGAGCAATATGGCTATGATGTGACAATTATTGTTACGGAAGGAATTGGAAAACCTCCGTTTTTTCCTATTTCGGATAAAATCCATATCGTGAATTTGAATATCGACTTTGAAGAATTGTGGAATAAGCCTTTCTGGTATAAAATTGTTTTATATGTTTTAAAACAACATAAATACAAAAAGAGTCTCAAAGAAGAGTTACTTCGGTTACGTCCGGATATAACTATTAGCACATTGCGTCGTGAGATTAATTTCTTGGCAAAAATTAATGATGATAGTCTGAAAATAGGAGAGCTACATTTGAATCGTGCCAATTTTCGAGCTTTGGAGACCAGTAAGTCAAGTCTCACTCAAAGATTGTTTGTAAAATGGTGGAAAAAAAAGCTAGTGAGTCATTTGCGAGCTTTAGATAAATTGGTGGTTTTAACTGAATCCTCAGTCAAAGAATGGCCAGAACTTGATAATGTTGTGATGATTCCTGATCCTCTTCCAATTCAGGTTGATTCAAAAAGCCCACTTACTTCAAAGCATGTTGTAACCATTGGACGTTATTCTTTCGAAAAAGGGTATGATCTTCTTTTAAGATCTTGGGCTATCGTACAAAAAGAAGTTCCTGATTGGCATTTGGATATTTATGGTATGGGAGATGCTGCTGCATATAAGGAGCAGGCTGCTCAACTTGATATTGATTTGTCAAGATGCCATTTCTATGGTAGTGTCAGTGATGTTCAGAAGGTTTATAATAATTCTTCAGTTTTTGCTCTCACTTCTCGTTTCGAAGGTTTTGGCTTGGTACTGGTTGAAGCGATGGCAAGCGGTGTGCCAATCATATCATATGCTTGTCAAAGTGGTCCTATAGAATTGATCTCTGATGGCCAAAATGGTCTTTTGGTTCCTCTTGGTGATGTTTCTGCATTTGCAGAGAAACTGATATGTTTGATAAAAGACCCGGAATTGCGTGCCTCATTATCTGAAGACGGATTGAAGACAGTTCAGTCTTGCTCTCTTGAAAAGGTCGCATCTCAGTGGAAAGCAATGTTTGACAATTTGATGCGAGGCAAATGAAATATGACGTAACCATCGGCATTCCTGTTTATAATTCTGTTCCTTTCATAATTCAGGCGTTGAAGTCAGCCTTGGTACAGTCTTATGTTTCCATCGAGTTCCTGATAGTAGATGATGGGAGCAGTGATGGTTCACTTGATGTCATCAAACAGATTGTTGACCAGCATCCAAGAAAAAAAGATGTTCATATTATCTCTCATCCCATAAACCAAGGCGTTTCGGCCTCTCGAAATGAGATAACTGATCAGGCTCTGGGCGAATTCATATATTTTATGGATTCGGATGATGAAATTGCCCCTGATACTATAACACTATTGGTAGAGAATATCCGGAAATATGATGCCGAAATAGTCTTTGGTTCTTATGAGAAGAAGGAAATTTCTGGTGAAAAGATTACTTATCAATATCCCTCTGTCCAATTTGATGGGGAAGATCAACTTGCATGTTTTGCATATAGGAAATTTGGAGGAATTCAGGCTTCTGCTTGCAATTATTTGGTTCGGACTTCCATCCTGCGTGACAATAATCTCCGTTTCATCAATGCAGACTATTGGGAGGATATGGTATTCACCTATGAATTGGTGACATATATTCGTAAGGCAGTTCTATTGCCAGATATTACATATTATTATATTAGTCGTAGCAACTCACTTTCTCAATGTCATCAAAGAATCAGTGTTCCTAGGGATGAGATTCTTAAGAATGTGGCGACAGTTGATTGTTTAAAACAACGTACTTCTTTATTATATAATAAGGTGTATTATCCATTACGATGCTATTGTGTAATGATGATGGATTTATATGTTGCTATTCATGTGCTTAAGCATAGGGAACATATTCTGCCCTATGTATCTGATAGTGACATTCGTCAGATGATGTTACATCCTGCTAAGTTCTCTCAGATTATTCGCTTTCATCAAGCCCGTTTCAAAAATCTTGTTTTGTTTATACTAGGCAAATTGCCTCCTTCTTTATGTGTTAAAGCTATTCAAATGCTCATTAATTTGAAAAAGTCAAGTTCAAATTTGGCGCTTTGGGAAAAATTGCGTATCTTCGCACACAGATAGAGAAATTGTATTATGGCAAATTGGTACGATAAATATCTTTCAATCTATGGTAAACCGTTTAGCGAGGTTCCTCCGGAAATCATTGATGGAACTCGGAAGCGGCTTGCTGCCTTGCAGAGTGACAATCCAATAGCCTCCATTGTTGTGATAGGCTATAATGAGGAAACCCATTTGCAAGCATGCTTGTGGGCTATCAGTGAGATTAAATGTAAGTATCCTGTGGAGATTATTGGTGTGGATAACGATTCCAAGGATCGTACAGCCGAGATATATGAAAAATCTGGTATTCCCTATTATACAGAATACCAGCATTCCTGTGGCTATGCCCGTCGCTGTGGATTGCAGCATTCGCGAGGAAAGTACTATTTCGATGTGGATAGTGACACCATCTATCCTCCGATGTATTATGAATTGATGCTGGATCAGTTGATGAAGCCTGGAGTGGTCGCAGTTTCTGCGACATGGAGTTATTTCCCGGATGAGAATCATGGGAAGTTGGGCTTGAGGTTATTTGAGATGTGTCGTGATCTGTTCTTATGGATACAACATTTCAAACGTCCAGAACTCAGTGTTCGCGGTTTAGTCTTTGCCTATAATGCAGACTATGGCCGTAAAGAAGAATATCGTGTTGATATCATCCGAGGCGAAGATGGCTCTATGGCTTTGTCTTTAAAAAAATACGGTAAGATAAAGTTCGTTCGTGACCGTCGTTGCCGAGCCATTACAGGTTATGGTACGATGGGCAATCAGTCAATGTGGCATAGCTTTGTCCAACATGTCAAGATACAGGGCAAGGGTCTCTCTCGAATTTTTTACAAGAAGGATCGATACGAAGATAGTGAAGATAATTTGATTAAGTCATGAGGATTCTCTATATAAACGACTCATTGGCAATTTGGGGAGGCTTAGAAAGAATTCTTGTGGAAAAGATGAATTTCTTGGCAGATAATTATAACTATGATGTACATATTGTTACTGCAGATCAAGGTAATCATCCCATTCCTTTTTTATTGAGTCCAAAAGTTTCATATCATGATTTAGCAATACAGTTTCATCAGGAATACAAATATCATGGTTTGAAACGATTATATATTAAGGGGAAATTACGTCGGCTGTATATTGTTAGATTAAAAGAGTATATTGAAGAGATTAAACCGGATGTTATATCTTGTGCTAGATTGTATCTTTTAGGTTCTGTTTTAAAAGCAAAAGGAAAGATACCTTTGATAATAGAATCTCATACATCCTGTAATTCATATAAATATGAAGTAGAAGGCACATTAAAGCGGCTGCGTGAGAAATATTATTTGCTTCAGACAAGAAAAGCCAACAAGATTGTTGCTTTAACTGAAGGCGATGCTTCTGACTGGAAACAATATAATAAGAATGTTGTTGTAATTCCTAATGTGGTTCATTTAAACGACACGGGACGTTTCAGTGATTGTTCAAGCAAGTCTGCTATTTATATAGGTCGTTTCTCAAAACAAAAAGATATTGATTCGCTTTTTAAGATTTGGAATTTGGTCCATCAACAAGAACCTGAATGGCAACTACATATATTTGGAGGCTATGGAGATCAATACGAGAAATTCATGTATATTGTTAAACAATTAGAATCATATAATATAGTTGTCCATGAACCGATAGCTCAGATATTTGATGAATATTTGAAGAGTTCTATGCTTTTGCTTACATCTTTATATGAGCCATTTGGTTTGGTATTACCAGAAGCAATGAGTTGTGGCTTACCAGTGGTCGCTTTTGATTGCCCATATGGACCTGCTAATATAATCACAGATGGAAAAGATGGCTATTTGATAAAGAATCGTAATATAAATGATTTTGCTGAAAAGATTTGCAAATTGATGAATAGTACTACACTTCGAAAAGACTTAGGAAGTAAAGGCATTATTTCTTCTCAACGATTCCGTGCTGATAAAGTTATGCCAATGTGGAAGTTGTTATTTACTGAATTAACAAACAATATATTGTAATATGATACCTAAAATTATACATCTTTGTTGGTTAAGTGGAGATGCCTATCCTCTAAAGATTGAGAGGTGTCTGAGATCCTGGAAAACTTATTTACCAGATTATGAGGTAATGCTATGGGATACGAATCGTTTTGATTTGGACACCTCTCTATGGGTTAAACAGGCTTTTGAAAATAAGAAATATGCTTTTGCAGCTGATTTTATCCGTTTTTATGCTCTGTACCATTTTGGTGGCATTTATTTGGATTCAGATGTTGAAGTATTGAAGTCTTTTAATGATTTACTAGATTTACCATATTTTGTTGGAGCAGAGAAGGCTGGTACACCAGAAGCTGCTATTATGGGAGCTGAAAAAGGTTGCGATTGGATAAAGCAATGCCTAGACTATTATGATCATCGATCATTTGTAAAAGAAGACGGAAGTCTTGATATAAGGAAACTTCCTGAGATAATGAATGAGCAGATTCTAAAACTTAAACCTCTTCGTGTCCTTTCGTTAGATGAAAGTAAGCATATTAGAGCACTCGATTTCTCTAAGGAAGTTCTTATCTTCAATGATGCATATTTCTCTCCCAAAGTGTTCGATTCTCGTGAGGTGGAATTAACTCCATATACATATGCAATTCATCACTATCAGAATTCATGGTTCTCACCAAAAGCTAAGGCGTATTATCGTTTGAGGACCTTTCTTATAAGATTCTTGGGCTATTCATTTATTCGCAAGGCTGAATGTGTTTTGATGCCTTGGAAGTTTAAATAAGAAAGGGATCGATATGAAGTTGAGTATTATTGTTCCTGTATATAATGTTGAGCAATATATCCGGCCTTGTGTACAGAGCATATATAGACAAGGCCTTTCAGAAAAAGACTTTGAGGTAATCTTGGTAAATGATGGAACTCAAGATAATAGTTTTGAGGTTATATCAGATGTTATTATAAATCATAACAATTTAGTTATAATCGAACAATCTAACCAAGGTCTATCTGCCGCTCGAAATACTGGATTGTTAAAAGCATCAGGACAATATATTTTGTTTTTGGATTCTGACGATCTACTAATAGACAATACTCTTCCAGTATTACTTGCATTAACAAATAATAATCTCATAGATTTACTGATTGCAGGCTTTGTCAAATTGAATAACAAGCAAATTGAGTCGTTCGCTGAAGACACAGATTCTGCAGACTTCATGGCAGAACAGAAATCTGCTTCGGAGATATTTCTTCAGGATTTTAATCCTAGGCAATGCTATGTATGGCGTACAATATATAGAAAAGATTTTTTAGAAGAGAATGAACTCAGATTTATTCCTGGAATCTATTTTGAGGATGTCCCTTTTACGACAGAGTGCTTGTTAAAAGCTAGGATGTGTATAAAGACAACGCTTACATTTTATATATATAGACAGAGGGATAATTCTATTGTTTCGTCAATAAACTTGAAAAAGATCTTCGACCTCAATACTGTTTTAGCAAAATTATGGGATATGTATAATCAGCTCTCTCTTCCAATAGAAATGCAACGACAATTGATGAATACTATTTTTACTACATTTTCAATCTCCATTTGGTATGTATCTCATAATCACCAACTATTGTTACATAGGAAAGATATTATTTCTGACTTAAACCAGAAAGTTCCAGATCTCTATTTTACTAATGGTTTAAAACAAAAGATCCTTTCGATAGTATTTCGGATTATCCCATGTACATATATAAAAATACGTGCTTTGTTTAATTGAATTCGTAATAAATCGTTATTGTCAAATGAAGTTAAGTATAATTATTCCATTTTTCAATGTTGAACAATATATAAGAGCATGCATTGAAAGCATTTATCGTCAAGATCTATCAGATGATAACTTTGAATTGATTCTTGTAAATGATGGGTCAACAGATAAAAGTATGGATATGATAAAAGACATTATTTCTTCGCATTCTAATATTATTGTGGTTAATCAACAAAATATGGGCTTATCTGTAGCTCGAAATGTTGGATTGTCAATGTCATCTGGAGATTATATTCTATTTGTTGATTCTGACGATCTACTTGTTGATGGTGCCCTTTATTTAATTTATCAGACCATATTAGACTGTGATGTGGAGATGTTTTTTGCAAATTATTCATCCATGACAGATGACGAAATCACTTTAGAATCGAAGAACTTAAGATTTTTAAATAGTAACACAAAATCTCTGTGGGTTGGTAGTGGAACTGAATATGTTAGTCTTTTTTTTGACCATAAATGTTTTGTGTGGAGAGTAGTATATAAAAAGGATTTCTTAGATAAACATCAGATATCTTTTATGCCTAATATTTGTTTTGAAGATATCCCTTTTACAACAGAGTGCTTGACTCATCTTAAAAAGTGTGCAAAAACAGATGTCTTGTTATATATTTATCGTCAACGTAGTGGATCTATTGTAAATACAATGAATATAAAAAAACTATTTGATATGATTTTTATTCTTTCTTTGTTGATTAATAATAGACAGCACAATAATTATTCGTCAAGATTAAAATATGAGGTGACTAATTTGATTTTCGCAACATTTTCGGATTTCCTATGGTATATACTTAGTGATAAGATTTTTTTTGAGAAGAGGAAAATGATTACACTTGAATTCAAAAGAAAAATTCCAAGGTTTATATTGGGTAATAACCTCAAGCATTATTTAACATCCTTATTGTTCAACTTAATTCCATGCAGATATATAGAGATTAGAAAATGTATTGATATTGTTATTAAGAGTGTAAAAGGTCGGAACTAATAGATTTTAACAGTATGAGAAAAATCGAATGCTTTAAAATTAGAATTTTACAAGGTGATAGTTCTCATAAATGGGAAATATGTCATCTAAAGCCAATATATGATTTGCTATGCGATCATATGCCATTTTCTTTAAATCCCATTACAATTTTAGCAGATCCTTTTTTATTTGTTTATAATGATCGTTTGTATTTATTTTATGAGAAAAAACGCAATTATTCGCCTGGCGTTATATGTATGATAAGTACTGATGATCTTGTTCATTGGTCAAAACCTATAACTATATTGGAAGAAGAGTTTCATTTATCATATCCTTTTGTATTTGAAGATGCTGGTAGAATATTTCTAATACCAGAGTCTAGTGAAGTGGGGGATATTCGTTTGTATATGGCAGATAATGATCAGTTAAGTCACTTTTCTTTCTATAAAACTCTAGTTCGTAAAGAGGTTGTTGATACGGAGATTGGTTTTGCAGATTCTTCTGTATATAAGAAAGACGGTATTTATTATCTAATTACTTCTATCGAAAAAGGAAAGAATAGTAGGAACAATTATTTATACCTATTTTTCTCGGATAATCTTTGTGGTCCATACACGGAACATCCAGATTCTCCCATATGTTCAAGTCCGAAATATGGTAGAAATGGCGGGGCATTCCTTGTAGATGATGGCAAAATATATCGTGTAGCACAAGATTGTGCATTGAGTTATGGTGATAATATCCATCTGCTTCAAGTTACTAAAATAACTAAAGAGTTGTATGAAGAGATTGTTGTTTCCTTGAACTTATTACCTCAAGATGTCCAATTTTATCGGTACGGAGGTCATCAATATAATTACGTGATCTTTAGAAATAGAGTTGTTGTGGCAACAGACGCCAAGGAATATAACTCCTATTCTTTATATCGCCTGTTGCATAAGGTGGGATTATTATTATGCCAATTCTTCAAGAAGTTTCTTCCATAATTGCATAATATTATTTACTGTATATTTCTTTGATTCTTCAATAGCGGCTTCGGAGAATTTCTTTCTTAAATCGTAATCCTCTATTAATATGGATATTTTTGATGCTAATTGCTCGATATCTCCTTCTGGGACTAGAAATCCATTCTCTCCATCTTTGATAATTGCGCTAGGACCGAAAGGACAATCAAATGCAATACATGGTAACCCTATTTGCATGGCTTCTAGAATAACAAGTGGAAAGCCTTCAAAATGAGACGTTCCAACAAAAATAGAACTATTACTATATTCAATATTGATTTTGGGCGTAGCAGGATGAATGGTTAGTTTCTCCTCTAATCCAAGTTTTTTTTGTTGATTCCTTAAATCACGTTCTAGTGTTCCAGATCCAAATATATCTAGATGCCAACTCGGATGTTTTTCGGAAACTATTTTCCATGCATCTAATAATCTATCATAGCCTTTAACCCATTCTAATCGACCTACGGCAATAACTCTCTTAGACTGCCTGTCACTTGATTTTTCAATAGGCATAATTGTAAAATTGGGTATGACTTGAACTTTTTTTGCCTTTCTCCATTCATGAGCATCACCAGGTGTGAGTGTCACAACAACATCAGCTTGTTTTTCCACTTTTCTGAAATACCAATTCCTGTAATGTTTCATGTACCAACTTGATAGTTTGCCTCGACTAAGACCGTAATCAGAGAGTGTAAATGGTCGAGGTTCATGCACTTCAATTACCTTCTTTGCTCTACATTTTATTCCTGTTACAATATGGGCCTGAAAGTAACTTACACCGATAAGAATATCAGGATCCATATCGATTACAGTCTTTGTCAATACTTTCTGCATTTGTTTGTCAATAGAATGTTTAACCCATAGTCTATAGGGATAGCGATATTTGTATTGAGAATAAAAGGGTATGCCGAGGAATACTTGTCTGATACCACTTGGAATTGGGTAAGCATTAGGTGTCTTTTTATCTTGGTAGCATGTTATAATAGAGATGTCATAACTAAAATGGTTTACCATGTAATCCATCTTGTTGATGATGACTCTTTCTGCTCCTCCTTTACTTGCTAAAGAATCTATAACATATACTATTTTCATATATTAAAATGTTTGTGTAATAGAATTAATAACTTTTTCCATTTGAATATTCCATGATAGATGTGTAACAGATTTTCTGATATCTTCTGGTTGAATTTCAAGATTATCTATAAAATGCACTATATTTTTTATATCAATAGGAGATTCGTCAGCAGGAGCCTTGATTATATACGGCTGATTGTCAAAATCGGAATCATTTTCAGAATAGATAAATGGTATTCCTCTGCATGCATATTCCCTGTTTTTTAGTGTTTTTATGTTTGTGATTCCACTCCGATGACGCGCAAGACTTCCCACAGCAAAGGAACATTGTTCAAAAACTTTGTTTAGATCTTGCCCAAACAATTTCCCGTGGAAGATAACAAAGTCTTCAATATTGTAGTTCTTGATGTGAGTAGCAAAGCCTTTTGAAAATTTGGTGTCATACATTTCTGTTTCCCAAACATCTCCAACAATATGAAAATAAATAGGCCTATTAGTTTCCCGGTTATTCTTCATATACAATCCCAGTCCCTCAATCAAACGGTCTAAACCATGCCATAAATGAACCTCTGCGACAGAAATCAAGTGGATTTCTTTAGAACTGTCAACAGTCTTATGTAATGGCAATTCATCAAAATCGACTCCATTACTTATATTTATTGTTCGCTGCCCAAATATCTCGCTCTCATTTGAGAATGTTACAATTGCATCGGTTTCTTTTGCTAATGATTTGCGATACAATTTATCTTCCCATAATCTAATTTTATGCTCAAGTGGCAGCGTTTTGAATTCATTGTCATATGGATAAGTCGGAATCTCTATAATGCTTTTAATACCGTTATTTTTGAATTTCTTAAAGAGCCGTACTAAAAATGGGGAAGCATTCATGTAACTTCTTGCATATACTAGTTCAATGCTATTCTTTTTACAATAGTCATATATGCATCCATATTGAAATTTGTTTTTGATAGAAGCGATTCTTCTGTGACCATAATTCTGGATGACTTTCCCATCTACAAATCTATACCAATTGTGATCAGCCCCTTCTTCATACCAACATACATGTACAACATGACCGTTTTGACGGAGCGCTTTTATTTGTGCATGCATTTTTTTAGTAATGCCACTGCCAGGGTCAAATCCATGATATGTTAAAAAAAGTATTTTCATTTTCTTTTTTGATTGATGATTTCTCTAATATGGTTTCAACAATGTTGATGATTTATATTTCCAAACAAAAGATAGTAGGTAAAAAAATAATCTATAAAAAATACCACTATTGTAAATTAAGAGCCCAGGAAACCATCCTGCTTTGGATCTTTTTTTAAGTAATGTAAAAACTGGTGCTTTGTATAACAGTTTTGTCTTTTGTTCATTGTCAGATTCGTAAAAATCCTTTAATGCTAACAGAAATTCTTTTCTTGGTGCATGTATAAAAGTATTGAACACTAATTGAGCTGTTTGGCAACAATGAACATGGTCTCTTATTTTTAATTTGAGATAGAATTCTGCAAATTTCTGACAAATATTTATATTTGTACTGGAAATAATTTGTTCGTATGAATTGTCATGGTTGTCATGTTCAAATATGGGCTCTATTTTGTCCATCTGTTTTTTATAGCCACTTGTTCTTCGGGAACTTGTCATAGAAAAGTATTGTTCGAGAATATTTTGTTTTTGACTATATATAGAGTCATTAATGGTCATTTTAATCCTTTCATTATATATAAAAGCTGTGAAATGACTCATATGTTTGATTCTGTTTTCCATAACACCATAATAATAGCTATAAACGGTATTATACCCATTCTCTCTTAGAATATTATTTATAAAATGCCCGCATTTCCTTGTTCCATAAACATCTACAAGAGCACTATTTGGCTTTATTAACCCAACTTCTTTGAAATATTGAACACATAGCTCTCTTTGTTCCTCATGCCTTTTAGTTAATTCAATGATGAAATCAGGTTTATTTAGTAGTTCTTTAAGAATTGTTTCTTTTTCTTTCCCTAAATACTGATTTGGATTTATTTTTAAATGAGAAACTTGTAAATATGATAATAAATCATATATACTTTCCGATTCATTAGCAGGGAAAATTTCCAATAAATTGTCCAGTGATAATGTGTTAATACCAGGGAAGTATAATGATTTACGTGAAGCATATAGATATTTTAGTTTTATGTTAGGAAATTGAGAATGGAAGACTTCTGCAATTTTAAGTAATATATATCCATCTCTCGCAATGAAATAGAGTTGTTGAATACCTCGTTTTTCAGCATCTTTTAGGGTGTAATACACGAAAGGAACGTATGCCGGTGCAATAAAATCTGCTGCGAATTTAACATGGGGAGTGTCTTGGAATAAGAGTCTAGTGGCCCTAGCACAAGAAGCAGTTTTGATAATATCTAAGTTTGAAGTAGAAGTTTCATTCTTTGCAATCAGATGCTCATAATATGAAAAACCATATGATATTTTTCTTGCATGAATACCTTTTTTCTTAGGTATTTTGAAATCGCTGATATCATTATCTCCTTTGTGATACCATTGCTTGAAATCAATACAAAGTCTTTCTTTTATATAATCATATAAATGTCCCGTTTCTTTGGTTAACCCTACATCGCTGCTTACAAATAACGTGTCTCCCTCAATATAAAAACCGTATTGTTTCAAAATGTTCATAATAAAAAACTCCGGGAGGTACATGTCGGATATATAAATGACATTGCGTCCTTGCATATGGAGTTCATCAATTTCCTGCTTTGTTTCATGTACGGGTACCAACAATGAAGAATGGATATTTAATTCTAGTTCAAGAATGTCATGATTACTAATAGATGTAAATAAAGAAAAATCAGTATTTTCGTATATATCAAAAATAGATATCTCTTCACGGTTGCTTTTTTTTCTAGCATATTCTTCTCCGCGTTTTCTTTCTATTACAAAATCATATTTGGAAGAATCGTCAGCTTCATCTCCTAAAACAGAAGAGGCAAGAAGTTCAAAAAGAAAATCTTGACAGCCACAAATTCTACAAAAGCATGTATCAAAAATATCATAACTGATTATCTTATTTTCATTTATACTACCCATATAATAATAAGATGAAGATTATACCACTATTTAATGGTCTTTTCTATGAGATAGAAAAAGATTAATCCAAATTATTTGTTTCTTTTGCAAAAGTACGAATATATTTTGAATATTCCAAATATTTATCAACTCAATTTGTTCCAAAATATAAAAATATACAAAAAATGAGGAATAATATCGGATTGTTGATGCTTTTTTGTATCTTTGCGTTGAATTAAATAATAAATGGTTTATGGGAAAAATGAAGGTTTTGGAAGTGATTCGTCAGGGACAAATAGGTGGCGGCGAATCCCATTTGTATGATCTCATCTATTTCCTTGATAAGAATAGATATGAGCCAGTATGCCTATCCTTTTCTGATGGTGAAATGGTAACAAAACTAAAACAAATGGGGATTCGATGTCATGTGATTGAGACTCAGAAGCCATTTGATCTTCAGGTCCAAAAACAAGTTAAACAACTGATCCAGGACGAAGAGATTCAGATTGTTCATGCACATGGAAGTCGGGCCGCTTCCAATGTGCTCTATACTATTAAACAAATGCATATACCATTCATATATACAGTCCATGGTTGGAGTTTTCATGATGATCAGTCTTTCTTGGTTCGAAAATTACGTTCGTGGAGTGAAAAACTAATTTGTCATTATGCAAATGATGTTATTTGTGTGTCACAGAGCAATGCTGATACGGGCCGCGATGTTTTTGGTTTGCGGTCTGCACATGTGATTGAGAATGGTATTAATTTAGACCGTTTTAATCCAGTCTCGCAGTTTAAGGATCTTCGACGAGAATTCGGTTTCTCTGATTCTGACTTTGTTATTGGCTTTGTTGCCCGTTGTACGTTACAAAAGAATCCCGTAGACTTCTTGAAAGCTATTAAAATTGCACATGAGAGAAATAATAGAATAAAGGGACTATTTGTTGGCGAAGGAGATATGGATGCTGAGGTTGACAGTTTCATAGAGGACAATCAAATGCATAGCTATGTTTTTAGGTCTGTATTCCGAACTGATGTCCCAGATGTATTGCATTGCATGGATGTTTATTGCCTACCGAGTCTTTGGGAAGGCCTGTCTATTGCTTTATTAGAAGCTATGGCTATGGGCAAAGCGATTATTGCTACACCAACTGATGGAACAAAAGAATTAATTGTGGATGGGAAGAATGGATTGGTTGTTCCATTCAATGATGTTCAGGCTATTGTTGATGCGATTAGTGGCTTTTGTAAAGACAGGGATTTGTTGTCATATTGCTCGAAAGAAGCTCGCAAGGTAGTAGAAAAACGCTTTAATGCGCAACGTGTTGCAGAATCTGTATCCGAGATATATCTTAAATATTTGGATTCATAAAAACCGACTCTATTCAGAGATCACCAAATTTTGATTCGCTTTTCTCTTGCCAAGAAGGATTGAATAATGTCGTTTGGCATAGATGATGATGGGAAGCAGAGCCAGTTCAATGCCAATAGTCAAGATGATGGCTTCCGGTATGTAATAGCTGATGTCTGAGATCTGAAACGCCTTTTCTACGATGAAGTCGATGATACCCATGAGCATTCGGTGGAGACCGAAGATAACCATGGTGCCAATGGAGATATAGATGACGATTTGGGATCTGGTCTTGTCTGCGCAGTGCCAGAGGTGGGTGATGGTGAGGACGGAGAAGAAACAAACGATGAAATAGAGGGTGATATGAATGAGGATGTTACTCTCATTGATATGCCAATAGAAGAGGATGAGGCTAAGGGCTAGGGCGGAGATACCAATTAGAAAGTCCTTTTTGAGGTTAGGTTCTTTTAGATAACCGGATTGGCGCAACTGGTTTCCTAGGAAGAAGAAAGGGATACAGCGCACTAGGCCATGAAAAGGTAGGTATGGGGCGAAGTGGGCATATTTGTTAAGGCCATATAAGAACATGGCGATGATAGAAATGCCAAGCATCCATGCTTTTCCGTTCTTTTGGCGATTGCAGATATCGGTTATCCAATGCATGATAAAGAGGGATATCAGAAACCACGTAACCCCATTGAGTTGACATGAGAAACTGGAATCAAGCTGTCCAAGGAAGGTGCCGATGATTGGTTTCAGACATTCGGAGAACGATGGCATACCTCCTTGTTCGATATATGTCTTTCCTATCCAATAGGGATAGAAGATGGCATTATATGTTAAATAAGGAATAAGGAGACAATAGGCATATTTCTTCAGGGACTCCTTTTGCGAAACGGAGGGCTTTTTTAGATAACCAGATATGAAGAAGAAGGATGCAAGGTTTGTGCCTGCTAAGAATTGTAATAGGAAAGGACTGCCGTCATGTGGCGTGTGGTCAAACA
>JAEEGH010006237.1_pt1 | contig 29313 bp, 27 predicted proteins | sample 9134181 | NCBI WGS metagenome assembly JAEEGH01 (sample SAMN16246544, study PRJNA631951) | gut metagenome | biome: gut microbiome; feature: rumen; material: DP-attached | host: Bos | place: Iran: Karaj | collected 2018-10 | reverse complement strand
CTCACAGAGTGAGAAGAAGTCGATGTCCTTGACGATGACCATCTGCGAGTAGTCCTCTTTGAACAATGCGTCGGTCAGTACCTTGTGGGCGTCCATCTCGTAGCCACGGGTCAGTACCTGCATGGCCTTTGCCACGCGCATCGGGGTCTTGAGCAGCCCTTCGCGTTCAGGGTCTTCGCCTAACAGCGTGATAATGTCTTTATAGTGCGATGCGAGTTCTTCGAGCCCTTCGCGGAATACTTCGTTTTCTGGATACACCTTATTAAATTATAAATTACGGAATGTCAATACTGTACGGTAATTTTACCTTTCACAATGGAGGCACCACTGATGCCGAGCTTACGAATGTTCATCAGCATCTCGTGAGCTTCCTCGTATGTGCGGTAGTTGCCTACGCGGCAAATCCATCGTGGCGAGTAGAAGTGTACATAGATAGGCTCCTCGGGGTACTTGGCCTTGATGGTGTTGCCTATCTGTTCAGCCTTCTGCCGGTCCTTACGCTGGTTGCCTCCGGCAAAGGCCTGCACGCGGTAGCCGTTGATTTTGTAGCCGCCAACCATCACTTTTCGACGGTTGTCGATGACCACAGGCTCGTCGATAGTCGTGGTGTCTTGTTTTTGCTCCAGGATTTTGGCCAGTTGCTCGCGGGCCTTAGTTGCATCAGTCTTGGGTGTTACAGGCTTGTCGTCGTTGGTCTTTTCAGGTTGGGCGTCGGCCTGTTGCTTGCCGTTCACCAGTTCGTCGATGTCCTTCGAGTGGGTGACGGTCAGCGTACCTTCCTTTGCGCTGTCCTTTTGCTGGATGCGTTGAGTGAAAGTCTGTGCATTGGCCGTCGTCAGACAGCCAATGCACAGGATTACTATGTTGACGAATTGTCTCATCACCTTACTTCTTCCAAGCGTCAATGATGCCCTTGAAGTCGGCTGCCTTCAGTGAGGCACCGCCAATGAGGCCACCGTCGATGTCGGGCTTGGCAAACAGCTCAGGAGCATTCGAAGCCTTGCACGAGCCACCGTAGAGGATGGTGGTGTCGTCGGCAACGGCCTGGCCGTACTTCTCGGCGATGATGCTACGGATATAGGCGTGGATTTCCTCAGCCTGCTCAGCGGTAGCGGTCTTGCCGGTACCGATGGCCCAGATGGGCTCATAGGCGATGACAATCTTGCGGAAGTCCTCTTCCGAGAGGTTGAACACTGAGCCTTCCAGCTCGGCCTTCACCACCTCGTTCTGCTTGCCGGCCTCACGCTCATCAAGACTCTCACCGATGCAGAAGATGACCTTCAGGTCGTTCTTCTGTGCCAGCAGCACCTTCTCCTTCAGAATCTCCGGGGTCTCCTTGTAGTACTCACGGCGCTCGCTGTGGCCGAGGATGACGTACTGTGCACCCGTTGACTTTACCATCTCGGCACTCACCTCACCGGTGAATGCACCCTTCTCCTTGTCGGCGCAGTTCTCAGCACCCAGGCCAATGATGTCCTGGTCGAGGAACTCGGCGATAGAGGCGAGGTGGATGAACGGTGTGCAGATGACCACACCGCAGTTAGGCTTGTCAGCCTTCAATGTTTCGTTCAGCTCCTTTGCGAGAGCAATACCATCCTGGAGATTCATGTTCATCTTCCAGTTTCCTGCAACAATTTTCTTTCTCATGTTCTTTTTTATTTTATAGGGTTGATTTGTTGTCTGACTTGCGGCGTAGCCACTTGGTCCACATCCAGGTGCGGTCGGCCAGCGAGAGCAGGCTGAGCGGCAATACGAACCACAGCAGCAGCGTGATGATGCGCTTGGGCACGTTGTTGTCCGGCATCTGGCCAATCTCCAGCTGTTCAAGGGGCTTCGACGAGCTTGCCTCCTCGAGGTCAGGCAGGTCGTTGTGGCTCCACTTGCGGATGATAGTGCCATCTTTCATCAGCAGCAGTCCGGGATTGCTGCGGATGACGGTCTTCAGCGTGATGCCATCGGTGAGACAGAACGGGTATTCGGCTCCCGTTATCTCCCGCCACCGCTCAATGTTCTGGTGCGTGCTCGACGTCAAGCAGTAGAAGCCGTAGCCGTGCTCATTGGCATACTCGTACAGCTCGTTGATGAGGTCGAGCCTGGAGTCGTCGGCCTGTTCCAGGTAGGGCGACACCATCAGGAACACGTAGCTCGAATCGTTGAGCAGTGTTTCGGTGATGTCCTCGCCGTCCTTCACGTTCTCGATGAAGAAATCGGCATAGGGCAGGTCTTCACCGTCCATGGTGCGCTGCCAGTTCTGACGCAGGTTGGTACCTACGTGGTAGGGCCGGAAGTCGAACGTGGGCAGATAGTAAAGGCTCCACGCCGAGATGGCCAGGATGAACAGCGCCGAGTAGTTGATGACAATCCACTGGTTCGACTTGCTGACGAACCTGAACATCTCCTTGGGCCACAAAGCCACGACGATGGCACACACAAGCAGCACGACGTTTTTCCAGAACGTCTGCCAGTTGGTGAGCACCAGTGCGTCGCCGAAGCATCCGCAGTCGCTGATGGGGTTTGCTATGGCTAACCACAGCGTCAGTGGCGTCATCACCGCCATAATCAGTAATATCAGTCTCGATGTCAGCCTCCGCCGAATCGCAAACAGCAGGAAGATGCCTAAGCAGAACTCCACTGCCGATTGAAGTACCGACGCCCCGAGGGTTGCCATGTCGGGCAGCAGTCCGCCGAGGTGCATGGCCTCGAGGTAGTCGTCTATCTTGTATTGTGTGCCTAACGGGTCAACCGCCTTGACGAATCCTGAGAGGATAAAGACGACGGCCAGTATGATGCGACAGACGTTGACACACAGTTTCTTCATTACTCAGTCAGTTTGATAACCCCGAAGACGGCGTAGTTCACAATGTCCATGTAGTTGGCGTCGATGCCTTCACTCACTTTCAGGCTCTCGCCACTCACCTCCAAGTCCTCAATCTCCTTGATGCGCTCAATCTTGGTGAGTATCAGATCGGTGTACGAACTGACCCGCATGGAGCGCCACGCCTCGTCGTAGTCGTGGTTCTTACGTTTCATCAGCTCCAGTGCCTCCTGGGCATGCTTGTCGTAGAGCACCATTGCCTCGTCGTTGGTGATGTCCACCGTGTCGGCGAAACCTTTCTCCAACTGTATCAGTCCCACAATGCCGTAGTTGATGAGCGCGATGAACTCAGGTCTGATGCCTTCGCCTACACGGCTCACCTTCTTCATTTCCAAGGAACGTATGCGTTTTGCCTTGATGAACAGCTGGTCGGTCAGCGCCGTCGGACGCAGGATGCGCCACGATGCCCGATAGTCGTGCAGTTTCTGCTCGAAAAGGGCACGACATTCGGCGATTGCCTGTTCAAATTCGGCGTTAGTATGTTCGAACTTATCCATATTTGGGTGCAAAGGTACAAAAATTAAGTGAAAAGTGAAAAGTGAAAGGTGAAAAATTTGCTGCTGCCAGCCTATTTTTTGAACTTTCCTACAATTCTTTCTGCTTTTTGTGGATGTAACGAATCTTGGCACAGAGCACCTCGAAGCGCGTCTGCAGCGAGTCGCGCCTCACCCTTGTCTTGGTCAGCATCGTCAGTTCCTCGGGTGTCGCCTTCAGTTCCTGCTTGTCTTTTTCCACCTTCTGCTTCAAGGTCTCATAGTCACTCTTCACCACTTGCAGCAGGCTGTCGACGACGGCCAACTCCTCCTGCGACCGCTTCAGTTCGATGTTCTGTTGCAGTATCAGGGCCTGCTTACGGGTTTCGATGGCTCCGGGGTACACTTTGCGCAGCGAATCGATAGTGATAAGCGCCCTGTCATACTGCTTTTGTTCGAACTGTTGGCCGGCTTTTTGCAGCATCTGCTCAGCCGCCTTTTGCTTGTCATCGCTGCATGCCACCAGCATCGCAGCGAGTAAAATCCATACTAAATGTTTCATATCTGCCTGCAAAGGTACGAAAATAATTGATAATACACAATTGAAAATTGATATTTATTTTGTACTTTTGCACCCGCAAAAGAGAAAAAGGAACATGAAGCTATATTCTGACAACGAACTGGCTCAGCTGTTAGACCAGCAAATATTTCACTTGATAAGCGATGCAGCCGACCGTCTTGGCGTGGAGTGCTACGTCGTGGGAGGCTATGTGCGCGACCTGTTTTTGGAGCGTCCCAGCAACGACATCGATGTCGTTGTTGTGGGAAAGCCTCACCCCCTAACCCCCTCTCCAACTGGCGAGGGGGAATCTCGTGTTAGCGTGGGTATTGCGGTGGCTAAGGAGCTGAAGCGCATGCTTGGCCGCAAGGCTCACCTCTCAGTTTTCAAGAATTTCGGCACCGCCCAGGTGAAAGTCTCCCCCAGTGGGGGGAGGATGGAGGGGGCTGTTGAGGTGGAGTTCGTCGGTGCCCGCCGCGAGAGCTATAGCCACGACTCGCGCAAGCCGATTGTCGAGGACGGCACCTTGGAGGACGACCAGAACCGGCGCGATTTCACCATCAACGCGATGGCCATCTGCCTGAATAAGGAACGTTTTGGGGAGCTCGTCGACCCCTTCAACGGCCTGGCCGACCTCGAGGACGGCATCATCGCCACGCCCCTCGATCCCGACATCACCTTCAGCGACGACCCGCTGCGTATGATGCGCTGCATTCGCTTCGCCACCCAACTGAACTTCCAAATAGAGGATGAGACTTTCGAGGCCTTGGAGCGTATGGCCGAGCGCATCCGTATAGTCAGTGGCGAGCGCATCGAGGTGGAGTTGAACAAAATCATCATGTCGCCCCATCCCAGTCGCGGCTTCGTTGACCTGCAGCGTTCGGGTCTGCTCAACATCATCCTGCCCGAACTGGCCGCCCTCGACATCGTGGAGCAGAAGAATGGGCGGGCGCACAAGAATAACTTCTATCATACTTTGGAGGTGTTGGAGAATGTGGTAAAAGCCCCCTCCAACCTCCCCCCACTGGGGGAGGCTTCTCTGCCACCCCATCCCTCCACCCTTCCATCGGGGGAGGCTTCAGAGGGCATTAAGGATTATTTCAAGACGGCATCTCCAGTTGACTACGATTTGTTGAAGAAACATGCAGATGAGCATAGGGATAATCCTACAGAAGCAGAATCTGTATTATGGGAATTATTAAGAGGAAAAAACGTTGGCGAGAAATTTCGTCGTCAACATATCATTGGTGAATATATCGTCGACTTTGTCTGCCTTAAACGTCAACTGGTCATAGAGGTCGATGGAGGTTATCATCTCACGCCAGAACAGCAGAAACAAGACCGTTTGCGAACCGAAGAACTTCAGAAGTTGGGGTACAGGGAAATCCGTTTTACTAACGAAGAAGTTTTATTTTCTCCCGACACGGTTGTTTCCAAGATTTGTTCAGCTCTGGAGCATCAAGCCTCCCCCAGTGGGGGGAGGTTGGAGGGGGCTTCTCTCTTTTTACGCTGGGCCGCTCTTCTTCACGACATCGGCAAGACGAAGTCGAAGCGGTGGGAACCTACGATTGGCTGGACCTTCCATAACCATAATTATATAGGGGCGAAGATGGTGCCCGACATTTTCCGCCGGCTGAAGCTGCCAATGGGGGCTGAGATGAAGTACGTGCAGAAGCTCGTCGACCTGCACATGCGCCCTCAGGCTATTGCCGACAGCGAGGTCACCGACTCTGCCGTACGCCGACTGCTGAACGATGCCGGCGATGACATTGACGACCTGATGACCCTCTGTGAGGCCGACATCACGTCGAAGAACGAGGTGAAGAAGAAAATATTCCTCGAGAACTTCCGTATGGTGCGTGAGAAACTGGCTGACCTTGTTGAGAAGGATTATAAGCGACTGCTCCAGCCCGTCATCGACGGTAATGAAATCATGGAGTTGTTCAACCTCAAGCCCAGCCGTGAGGTGGGCACTCTCAAGCAAACACTCAAGGATGCCGTTCTCGACAACCGTGTGCCCAATGAGCGCGAACCCCTCATGCAGCTCCTTATGGAAAAGGCCCGTCAGATGGGGCTCAAAGTTGAATAAGGTGTTAAAAAGATATAAAGAAGTGGTGGAATACACTTCTTTTTTGTAACTTTGCAGGTTGAAAACTACGTAGATGACAACGGGTTTCCCAAGAGAAAGGGTCAGAAACAGTAATATAATTAAACGATAAAGTATGAAAAAAAGTAAGTTTTTAGTGTTTGCTGCTGCTGCGATGCTGCTGGCATCTTGTGGCGGTGGCGGCGGTCGTCCCACGTTTGGCGACAACGAGTATCCGGTGCTGACGGTAGGCACGCAGAGCGCCTCGTCGCAGGCTACTTACCCGGCAACCATCAAGGGTGTGCAGGATGTGCAGATTAGCCCGAAGGTACAGGGTTTCATTACACAGATTAACGTGAAGGAAGGCCAGACGGTGAGTGCCGGTCAGGTACTCTTTGTCCTGGACAATGCGACTTACCAGGCTCAGGTGCGCCAGATGCAGGCCGCGGTGAATACTGCGCAGGCTGCTTGCAACACGGCCAAGCTGAATTACGAGAATTCGCAGAAATTGTATGAGAACAAGGTGATTGGCGATTTCGAGTTGCAGTCGGCCACCAACAGCTATGAGAGTGCGAAGGCTTCACTGGCTCAGGCACAGGCCGGTCTGGCTTTGGCCAAGGAGACGCTGAGCTTCTGCTATGTGAAGAGTCCTGCCGCCGGTGTAGTGGGTACGCTGCCGTTCAAGGTGGGTGCCTTGGTCAATACGGCTTCGGTGCTGACTACCGTGTCGAACAACTCGACGATGGAGGTTTATTTCTCGATGACCGAGAAGGATGCCTTAGAGATGTCGAAGAGCGGTGACGGCCTGCAGACCCTGCCCGCTGTGCAGTTGCGTCTGGCCGACGGTACCATGTATGGACATGAGGGCAAGGTGACGAAGATGAGCGGTGTGATTGACCAGACTACTGGTACAGTGCAGATGATTGCTGTCTTCTCCAACCCCGAGAAGTTGCTGAAGAGCGGTGGCTCAGGTGCCATCGTCATTCCTCACGACAATGCATCGGCTATCGTTATCTCGCAGTCGTGTGTGTCGGAGGTGCAGAACAAGAAGTTTGTCTATACTGTAGGTAAAGATAATAAGGTGAAGTACACCGAGATTCAGGTAGCTCCGCAGAACGACGGTCTGAACTACGTTGTGACCGACGGCCTGAAGGTGGGCGACAAGTACGTTACCAACGGCATCACGAAGCTGACCGACGGTATGGAGATTGTGCAGATTACTCCCGAGCGTTACCAACAGAAGATTCAGGAACAGGCAAAGGCCATGAGCGCCGGTGACATCGTGAATGCGATGAAGAAGTGAAATTGTAAATCGTAAATTGTCAAATTGTAAATTAGTATGACTTTTACAACATTTATTAAACGCCCGGTACTGTCGACGGTGATATCCATCCTCATCGTCCTGCTGGGTATCATCGGACTGGTGTCGCTGCCTATTGAGCAGTACCCCAACATAGCGCCTCCTACCGTTGCGGTATGGACCAGCTATCCCGGTGCTGATGCTGAGACGGTGAAGAACTCGGTCATCACGCCGCTGGAAGAAAGCATCAACGGTGTGGAAGGCATGGACTATATTTCGTCGACGGCAGGTGCCGGCTCGGCACAGATCAGTGTGCTGTTCCGCCAGGGCATGAATGCCGATATGTGTGCTGTGAATGTACAGAACCGCGTGCAGCAGGCCTTAGCCTTGCTGCCGGCTGAGGTGACGCGAATTGGTGTGACGGTGACGAAGCGCCAGACGTCACAGGTGCTGATGTTCACGCTGACCTCTGATGGTCGTTACGACGACGAGTTCCTGACGAACTATAACAACATCAATATCATCCCTGCCATCAAGCGTATCCAGGGTGTGGGTGACGTGCAGTCGCCTGGTCTGAAGACCTACTCCATGCGTATCTGGCTGAAGCCTGACGTGATGAAGCAGTACAACCTGATGCCCTCGGACATCTCGAATGTGCTGGCCGAGCAGAACATTGAGGCTGCTCCGGGTTCGTTCGGACAGGAGTCAAACGTGGCCTACGAATATGCCATGCGCTATACAGGTCGTCTGAAGACGGCTGAGGAGTTTGGCGATATCATCATCTCCAACGATGCCAACGGACAGACCCTGAAGCTGAGGGATGTGGCGAAGATTGAGTTGGGCGGACAGCAGTACTCGGTGTCGATGAGAAACAACAACCTGCCGTCTGTGTTAGGTATGGTGCAGCAGATTGCCGGCTCCAACGCCAACGAGATTGCCAAGCAGGTGAAGGCCGAGTTGGAAGAGCAGGCCAAGCTGTTCCCGCCGGGCATGGAATACAAGATCAACTACGACGTGACGGAGTTCCTGTATGCCTCTATCGAGGAGGTGGTGTTCACGCTGGTGTTCACGTTGATCCTGGTGTTCATCGTTATCTATGTGTTCCTGCAGGACTGGCGCTCGACGCTCATCCCGCTGATTGCCGTGCCGGTGTCGCTGGTCGGTACGTTCTTCTTCCTCAGCGTCTTCGGCTTCTCTATCAACCTGCTCACGCTGTCGGCCCTGCTGCTGGCTATTGCCATTGTGGTGGACGATGCCATCGTGGTGGTCGAGGCCGTGCATGCCAAGCTGGACCAGGGCTACAAGTCGACGCTGACGGCCTCGATAGATGCCATGAACGAGATTTCGGGTGCCATCATCTCTATTACCTTGGTCATGGCTTCGGTGTTCATCCCCGTGTCGTTTATCGGAGGAACCTCAGGCTCGTTCTACCGTGAGTTCGGTGTGACGATGGCTGTCAGTATCTTTATCTCGGCTTTGAACGCCCTGACGCTGTCGCCCGCCCTGTGTGCCATCTTCCTGAAGCCCCACGACAAGGACGGCCACGAGAAGAAGATGAGCCGTGTGGACCGCTTCCACCTGGCTTTCAACACCGCCTACGACAAGGTGTTGGGAAAATATAAGTCGCGTGTGGAGAAGTTGGTACGCAAGCCTGTCGCCGTGCTTGTGACGGTGATTATTGGTATTGCTGTGCTGGCTACGACCATGCTGACCACGAAAACCGGTCTGGTGCCCGATGAGGACACGGGTACGCTGTTCTGTACCATCAGTATGCCGCCGGCAACGTCTGTGGCACGTACTCGCCAGATTATCGACGAGGTGGACTCCATCCTGGCTGCCGACCCCGCTATCCAGAGCCGTGAGCAGATTCAGGGTTACAACTTCATTGCAGGCTCGGGTTCCGACCAGGCCACCTTCATCATCAAATTGAAGCCGTTCTCGGAGCGTCAGAAGGGATTCTGGTGGAAGCTCTCCGGATTGTGGCAGGGCGACGGTATCTATCGCTTCTTCTTGAACCCGTTGGAGTCGACCGGTGTTATCGCACAGATATTTATCAAGACTGCCCACATCAAGGATGCCTCCATCCTGGCCTTCGCGCCGCCTATGATTCCCGGATTCTCGGCCAACAGCGGTGTGTCCATTGTGATGCAGGACCGTACTGGTGGCAGCCTGACCCGATTCTATGACAACGTGAAGAACTATATTGCCGCGCTGAACCAGCGTCCTGAGTTCCAGATGGCGCAGACCAGCTACAACCCCAACTATCCGCAGTACATGCTGCATGTGGACGTTGCCAAGTGTAAGCAGGCTGGCATTTCGCCTGCAACGGTGCTCACTACGCTGCAGGGTTACTACGGCGGACTGTATGCCTCAAACTTCAATGCATACGGTAAGCTGTATCGTGTGATGATTCAGGCAACGCCTGAGACACGTATGACGCCCGAGTCGCTGAACAGCGTCTATGTACGCACTCCGAAGGGCATGTCGCCTGTTGAGGAGTTCTGCAGCATGGAGCGCGTGTACGGCCCGGCCAACATTAACCGCTTCAACCTGTTTACGTCAATCAACGTGACGGCTACGGTGGCCAATGGCTATTCTACGGGTGAGGCCATCAAGGCTGCCCAGGATGTTGCTGCCGAGATGCTGCCCGCCGGTTACACCTACGACTATCAGGGCTTGACACGTGAGGAGGCCAAGGCTTCGAACACGACGGCCGTTATCTTCGTGCTCTGCTTGATCTTCATCTATCTGATTCTGTCGGCACAGTATGAATCCTACATCCTGCCGTTGGCCGTGGTGCTTTCCGTGCCGTTCGGATTGGCAGGCTGCTTCCTCTTTACGATGATGTTCGGCCACGCCAACGACATCTACATGCAGATTTCGCTCATCATGCTGATTGGTCTGTTGGCCAAGAACGCCATCCTGATTGTGCAGTTCGCGTTGGAGCGCCGTGAGTTGGGTATGGCCATCTCCTGGTCAGCCGTCCTTGGTGCCGCTGCCCGTCTGCGTCCTATCCTCATGACGTCGTTGGCAATGGTCATCGGTCTGCTGCCGCTGATGTTTGCTTCCGGCGTAGGCAAGAACGGTAACCAGACGCTGGGTGCTGCTGCCGTGGGCGGTATGCTTATCGGTACGCTCTGCCAGATATTCGTCGTGCCCACCCTGTTCACCCTCTTCCAGAGTTTGCAGGAGAAGATTCGCCCGATGAACTTCGGCGATGAGGAGAACGAGGATGTTGCTACGGAGGTTGCTCAGTACGCACACCGTCCCGTTGACTACGAATTGGAGAAATAATACCCACCCCCAACCCCTCCCGAGCGGGAGGGGAGGTGAGTATGAACTTTCGAAGAATTTGCAAATAAAGAAAACATATAAGATTTATGAATATAAAAGGAATCTTTAGAAGTATTAAAGCCCCCCTTCCTTGGGGAGGGATTGGGGTTGGCTTGTTCCTGCTTTCTTTGTCCAGCTGCGGCCTTTACAACAAGTACGAACGGCCTGAGGTAGTGACTGATGACATTGTCCGCGACCCGGTGGCCTTGAATGGTGCCTTGCAGTCGACTGACACCACGTCGTTCGGCAACCTGCCCTGGCGCCAGCTCTTCACAGACCCCCAGCTGCAGTTGCTCATCGAGCAGGGACTGGAGAAGAATCCCGACCTGCTGAACGCCGCCCTGAACGTCCAGATAGTGAACGAGGCCCTGAAGTGTGCCCGTCTGGCCTTCCTGCCCTCCGTCTCGCTGAGTGCGCAGGGTACCATCGCCACGTTGAAGACCGACCCCTCGGTGACCACCAAGTCCTACCAGGTGCCCCTTAGTGCCTCGTGGAACGTCGACCTGTTCGGCAATCTGTTGAACGCCAAGCGGTCGGCACAGATGCAGCTCATCGCCACCCAGGACTACCAGACGGTGGTGAAGTGCAACATCGTGTCGGGCATCGCGAACCTTTATTATACGCTGTTGATGCTCGACCGTCAGTTAGAGATTATCACCGACATGGAGCAGCTGACCAAGGACACTTGGGACAAGATGAAGTTCATGCACGAGAACCGTATCGGCTACCGCTCTACCGCCGTGCAGAGTGCGGAGGCTGCCCACTACTCGGTGCAGGCACAGAGAGTGGACATGCTTCGTCAGATTCGGGAGTGCGAGAATGCGCTGTCGCTGCTCATTGCGCAGCCCGCTCAGAGCATCAAGCGTGGCCGTCTGGCCGACCAGTCGCTGCCCACGCAGTTCTCTACAGGCGTCAGCATCGCCCTGCTCAACAACCGTGCCGACGTTCACTCTGCCGAGATGGCGCTGGCCCAGTGCTTCTACGATGTGCAGCAGGCCCGCTCGCGCTTCTATCCCAGTATCACCATCACGGGTACGGGAGCCTTCACCAACAACAACGGCTTGGTCAATCCCGGCAAGCTGCTGCTGTCGGCAGTCGGCTCGTTGGTGCAGCCCATCTTCCAGCACGGACAGATTGTGGCCGGACTGAGGGTGGCCAAGATGCAGTATGAGCAGAAGTACAACACGTGGCAAAACACCGTGCTGAAAGCAGGCAATGAGGTGTCGAACGCCCTCGTCAGCTACAACTCGTCGGCTGAGAAGGGTGAGCTTGATGCCAAGCGCGTGGCCGTGCTGATGCAGAACGTCGAGGACACCAAGAAACTGATGGCATCGTCGTCGAACACCACCTACTTGGAGGTTATCTCCGCCCAGAGCAACCTGCTCAACGCCGAGATCTCGCAGGTCACCGACGACTTCAACAAGATGCAGGCGGTAGTGAACCTCTATCAGGCCCTTGGTGGCGGAGCGAAGTAATACCCACCCCCGGCCCCTCCCGTGCAGGAGGGGAGTGTGAATAGATTTATAGATGAATAATGATTATAGAAAATGAATATGAATAGCAATATACCGGATAGAGGGTTGGCCTACATCTCTCCCAATGCGAAAATCGGCGACAACTGTAAGATATTTCCCTTCGTCTACATCGAGGACGACGTGGTGATAGGCGATGGCTGCATCATCTTCCCCTTCGTCAGCATCTGTAGCGGAACACGTATGGGCAAGCGCAACAAGATTCACCAGGGCAGCGTCATCGGTGCCCTGCCCCAGGACTTCGAGTTCAGGGGCGAGAAGTCGGAGTGCATCATCGGCGACGGCAACATCATCCGTGAGAATGTTGTCATCAACCGTGCCACCCATAATGGCGGCCAGACCGTCATCGGCAACGATAACGTGCTCATGGAAGGTGCCCACATCAGCCACGACACGAAGGTCGGTAACCGCTGCGTCTTCGGCTATGGTACGAAGATTGCCGGCGACTGCGAGATTGAGGATGGTGTCATCTTCTCGTCCAGCGTCATCGAGAACGCCAAGACCCGTGTCGGACAAGGCGCAATGATACAGGCCGGTACCACTTTTTCTCGTGACGTACCGCCCTACATCGTGGCTACGAAGAAGAACACCTATGGCGGTGTCAACTTCGCCGTGGGCCGTCAGCATGGTGTCGAGGAAAAGACGTTGAAGCACATCTCCAATGCCTACCGTCTGGTGTTCAACGGCGGCACGTCCCTTTTCGATGCTGTCAACCAGATTGTCGACCAGGTACCCGACGGCCCCGAAATCCGCCACATCGTCGAGTTCCTCCGTGCCACCAAGATGGGCATCATATCGAAGAAGTAAGATGAAAAAACTATTCCCCCTCACGCTGATGTTTGTCGCACTCACGGCAAAAGCACAGTCCTGCCCTGATGACAACCACCCGCACATGATTGACCTTGGACTGCCCTCTGGCACGAAATGGGCATGCTGCAATGTGGGAGCTGCCAAGCCCGAAGAGTATGGGGGCTATTACACTTGGGGAGAAGACTGAAGAGAAGAGCGTGTATGATTGGAATAGTTGTAAATACTGGACAGACATTAACGGTGATGGGTATGCGGAAGATGATGAATTTGCCAATCTCGGCAGCGACATTGCCGGTACTGAGTACGACGTTGCCCACGTGAAGTGGGGTGGCTCCTGGGTGATGCCACCCCATGACCAACTGGAGGAATTGCTCAACAACTGCACCTATATCTGGACTTCCCTGAATGGTGTCAACGGTGGACAGTACACTGGCCCGAGTGGCGCTACCATCTTCCTGCCTGCGGCGGGCTACCGTTGGGGTGAAGACCTCCACTACGCCGACGGCTACGGCTACTACTGGTCGTCCTCGCAATCTCCGTATGAATCGAGCTACGCCTACTTCCTGAGCTTCCACTCGGAAGACACGTACTGGGCCTACCGCCGCGGTTTCGGCCAAAGCGTCCGCCCCGTCATCAGGGAAACCACTAGCATTTGTCTTCCAGAATTAACTTCAGGCAAATCCAGCCAATCCGTCTACAACGTCTTTGGTATCAAAGTCGCAGACAATCTGGGAAATGCAAGCCCACAGGCCTCTGGCCTCTACATCGTCAATGGCAAGAAATTTGTTGTCAAATAACCCTCGCCAATAAAAAACATCATTATTTCCGAAAGCATGGCCGGAGCAAGGATTTGAATTGCTCCGGCCATATACTTTTTGTGCTCCCCCCAAAATTACCACTGCCAGCCTTCCTCCTCGCCGTCGTAGACGATGGGGCCGGTCCAGCCGTAGAATTGGCAGATGTCGGTGATGTCCTGCTGCTGGGCGGGGGTGATGGGACGGTCGCCGCGGCGCATCTCGAAATAGCGCTTGCGGCCCCACATGCCGATGAGCTGGTTGCGGATGTTGCGCTCCATGCGGGTCGGCATGTCGATGAACATCCTGGTCATGCCGCGCTTCATGAGTACCCGCTCGCTGTGACGGAACATCTCGCAATCCTTAGTACCGGTCTTCGGGTGGTAGGGATTGATGCTCAGACAGACGTAGGGCATCGGATTGGTGTACTGGCCGAGGATCCAGCGCAGACACTGGTCGTGGAGCGGGCACTGGTCGATGTAGCACAGGTGGTAGTGCTTGGCCTTCTCGCGGAAGACCTCTTCCTGCTGCTGAGCAGCTGTTTTTGTCTCGTTTATTGTTTTCATGCTTCAAAGGTACGAAAAATTTCGCAGATATCCAAATTTTTCTCCACATTTTTTCTTGAAAAATGCAAAAAGCCATCACTTTATAAGTTATCTTTATGTATATCAGATATTTAGTTTATGATGGCTTAAAGGAAAAGCCATCACTATATCATCAGCATACGTCAGTAGGGGTAAACGATAGTTCCCACAAGGGAAACTGTTAGTCTCCTCAAGGGGAACTGGCAGTTCCCTCAGGGGGGAACTATCGCGAACTTCTATGCTAAAGGTGTGCATGAGTAAGGGTAATCGGTAGCTTGAAGGCATGAAACTGGCCGAAAAATGATGATTTAGTGATGGCTTTTATAGTAAGCTATCATAGTATATTTTGCAGTAAATCAGCTATATAGCTATAAAAGTGATGGCTGATGGTATTTTTCATCATTTTTTCTATGAGAGAATTTGCATAAACCAAATAGTTTTGTTATCTTTGCAGTCAGTATATAAATAATAAGGTATGATGACAACAAAGTGTACGATTATCAAGAAAAGCCGCAACAAGGAGACGCTGCGCCAACTGGAGCAGCAGGAGGTAGCCGAGGCTATACGCAATGGGGAGTATGAGGAGCAGGTGGCGGAATTCCGCCATGACTATCCGATGATGAGGTTTGCCACTCGCGAAGACGACGGAACGCTCGGTGGTTATGTGAAATGGCCCAGGGACTTGCCTCGCATCTGTTTCGCCTTAGAGCTGGAGAACCGTAAGGGTGAGCGTGTCACCAAGGGCTATAGCGGGCTGGTGCTGCTCGAGGTGAACAACCTGACGGGTAGCGACGAGGCGGAGGCCGTCAGGCGTGGAGCCGCAGAGATGCCTCAGACGCTGATGGCTTTCATCGGTGCCGACGGACAGTCGGTGAAGATTGTCTGTCGTGGCGAGCTGTTCCCAAGCGAGTCGAAGGGGCCTTTGCCCGTCGGCGACCAGGACATAGCCCTTTTCCACGAGAACCTCTACGAACGGGCCCGCATCATCTACAACGGACAGTTAGGCGTGACGGTGGAGAAGCTGGAACCCGTCGTGCAGCGCATCTGCTACATGAGTCACGACCCAGGGCTGGTGTACAACCCCCTGGCCACACCTGTCTATGCCAAGGCCGAGAAGGCTACCGAGACCATTGTCCGCCAGCCCTCGGTACTGGAGCAGACCGGCGGCGACAGCTACAGGAACCTGCACACCATCTTCGAATACAACCTGACGAAAGCCTACGACGACACGGAGGGCATCAGCGATGCCGAGGAGCGCCGCCACGCCTTGCTCTCGCGGTTGGCTCACTACTGCATGGAGACGGGACTTGGCATGGCACCGGCCATGCACCAGGCGATGATGAAGTCGCCGTTCTGGGACGAGCAGGACCTGGTGAAGAAGGTGTTTGAGAATGCTTACCGCGAGGAGCACGTCAGGAAATACATGGAACGTAAGGGTATTCAGCGCACCAAGACCATACCGCCCGAGACGTTGCTGACCATGAAGATCAACATCTTCCTGAACGCCAACTACGAGCTGCGCAAGAACGTGATGCGCGGCGTTGCCGAATACCGTCTGAGGACGGGGTTAGGATTCTCGTTCCAGGACCTGACCGAGGAGGCGCGCAACAGCATCACCATGAGGGCGCTGGAGCAGGGCATACGCTGCTGGGACAAGGACATCAGACGCTACGTGGACTCTGACGACATACAGCGGTTTGACCCGCTGAACGACTATTTGGAGCACCTACCCCGTTGGGACGGCAAGGACCGCGTGACGGCGCTTGCCCAAAGGGTGCCCACGCCGTGGACCGAGTGGACGCACTTGTTTCACATCTGGATGCGCTCGATGGTGGCCATGTGGCTCGGCAAGGGCCAGCTGACGGGTAACGCGCTCGTACCTATATTAATAGGACGGCAGGGCTGCGGCAAGTCGAGCTTCTGCCGCATCCTGCTGCCCCGCGACCTGCTGGACTACTACAACGACCGCATCAACTTCAAGAACGAACAGGATCTGAACCTCGGGCTCTCGTCGTTCGGACTCATCAACCTCGACGAGTTCGACCGTGTGACCCAGCGGCAGCAGATTGTATTGAAGTACCTCGTATCGACCGCCGACCTGAAGTACCGGCCACCCTACGGCAAGGCCTACACCTCGAACCGCCGCTACGCGTCGTTCATCGGCACCACCAACGAGCAGATGCCGCTGACCGACCCCTCAGGCTCGCGCCGCTTCGTCTGTGTCGGCATCGACGGCGACATCGACTTCGAGACACCCGTCCAGCACGACCAGCTCTATGCCCAGTTGATGGAGGAGATACACCGAGGCGAGCGCTACTGGCTGACAAAAGAAGAGGAACGTGCGCTGATGGAGCACAACCTGCAGTATCAGCGGCTGAACGGCCTGGGTGAGATGCTGCTGTCGCTCATCCAGAAGCCACGCAACGACAGCGACGGCCAGTGGATCAGCCTGAAAGACCTTTCCGCCCTGCTGAAAGTTCACTTCCGTGGCTACAAGGAGGATCCCGGCACATTCCAGAAAATAGGTCATTTCCTCAGTCGGCCTGAATACAAGTTTCAGAGCAAGCACAGCGCAACCGGTGTGCTCTACTGGGTCAAAATGATCATCGACGGGCAGAAAAAACCTTAATACGACGCCGTGCAGGGTATGCCGGCGGCGATGACGCGGTCGCGGATGGCATCCAGCTCTTCGTGGGTCGCCTTGCGCAGGCTTTGGTCGGGCGTCTCGCGGTCGATGGTGTAGATCATCACCTGCTGAGGGTTGATGGCCTTGACGGCTTCGAGCCAGGGGGCGACGTAGTGGTCGGTGGTATTGTCGATGCCAGGCCCCTTGAGGAACATGGTCTGGATGATGAGGTGGCCGTTGAAGGCCTTCATGCGCTCTATGATGGCGTTGACGTCGTAGGTGCCGTTGGGATGGTCCACTAAGCGGATGAAGTCGATGTCAACGGTGTCGAGTTTCAGGATGTTGTTGTCCACCCGCATCAGGGCGTCATGAACGGCTTGGCGATGAATCATCGTCGAATTGCTCAGTACCGAGACCTTGGCCTGGGGGCAATATTGGTCGCGCAGGCGGATGGTGTCGTCGATGATTTCGGCGAAGTGGGGGTGGCACGTCGGTTCGCCGTTGCCGGCAAAGGTCAGCACATCGGGCATCTGACCGTCCTCCTGCATTTGTTGTAACTTCCGTTCCAGCGCCGTGGCTACCTCTTCGCGGGTAGGCAACGGCAGTTGGGGACGATGGTCTTCGTTGAAACCACACTCGCAGTAGATGCAGTCGAAGGAGCATACCTTGCCGTCGGCTGGCAGCAGGTTGATGCCTAACGAAATGCCCAGTCGGCGGCTCTGAACGGGGCCGAAAATGGGCGAAGGATAGATGATTGTACTCATAGCGGACGCAAAGTTACGATTTTTTTTGGTGTTCCCCAAAAAAAATCGTATCTTTGCAGCCAAATTCGTATTTTACGTCGTAAAGTAAATGAGAAAAGCGAAAAGAACGACCCGTCGCCGTCATGGCATGCAGGTTGTAACATTGTGTATCAGCACGACGATGGTGCTGATATTGTTGGGGCTTGTGGTATTCTCGGTACTGACGGCCCACAACCTATCTAACTACGTGAAGGAGAACCTGACGGTGACCGTCATGCTGGGCGACACGGTGAGCGTGAACGATGCTCACCGGCTGTGCCGCGACCTCTATCATCGCCCATACGCCCGCAACATCGACTATGTGAGCAAGGAGCAGGCGCTGAAGGAGCAGTCGGAGGCTATGGGTAGCGACCCGTCGGAGTTTCTGGGAGTGAACCCCTTTGTGGCTACGCTGGAGTTGCAGCTGAAGTCGGATTATGCCAACCGCGACTCGTTGCAGCAGATAGCCAAGGAGCTGAGGCAGAATCCGAAGGTCTCGGAGGTGGCTTACCAGGAGGACCTGATGGACAAGGTGAACGTGAACCTGCAGAAAGTGAGCCTTGTGCTGTTGGTGCTGGCGCTGCTTCTGACGTTCATCAGCTATTCGCTCATCAGCAATGCCGTGCGCTTGGGTGTCTATTCACGCCGTTTCATCATCCACACCATGAAGCTGGTGGGGGCGTCGTGGGGCTTCATCCGCCGTCCGTTCATGGTCGACGGACTCATCGTCGGCATCGTAGCTGCGGTGCTGGCGTGCGGGGTTTTGGCAGCCGGCGTGTGGACGCTCTTTAAGTATGAGCCCAACCTGACGGACATCATCACGTGGCAGGTTCTGGTCATCACGGGCATTGCCGTGCTGCTGTTCGGACTGATTATCACGTCGTTGTGTTCCTACATCTCAGTCAATAAGTTCCTGAGAATGAGGGCGAAGGACTTGTATAAGATTTAAGAGTTAAGAATTAAGAATAAAAAAAGATATGGAAAAGAGAAATTTCGCATTTGGCCGCATGAACTTCATCCTGCTTGGCGTGGGAATGTTGGTTGTCATCATCGGCTTTATCCTGATGGGAGGTGGCAGCTCTTCGGTAGAGGCCTACAATCCCGACATTTTCAGCGCCCAGCGCATCAAGGTGGCTCCTATCATCTGCCTGTTGGGCTTCGTGTCGATGATCTATGCGGTGGTTCACAAGAGCAAGGATAAGGAGGAAGCCTGATGACTTGGATTGAGACCATTATCATTGCCATCGTGGAGGGACTGACGGAGTTTCTGCCAGTGTCGTCGACGGGTCACATGATTATCACGCAGAACCTGCTGAACATCCCGCAGGGCGACCCCTTTGTGCACGCCTTCACGTTCATCATCCAGTTTGGGGCCATCCTCTCGGTGGTCTGCCTCTACTGGAGGCGCTTTTTCCGTTTCGACCATAGTCCCGCCCCCGTCGGCAGCAGCACTTTCCAGAAGCTGAAGCACAAGTACTACTTCTACTGGCTGCTTTTCGTCGGCGTACTGCCAGCCGTCATCATCGGCCTGTTGGCCAAGAAGTCGGGACTGCTCGACTGGCTGCTCGACAGCGTCGAGGTGGTTGCCATCATGCTCGTGGTGGGTGGTATTTTCATGCTGTTCTGCGACAAGCTGTTCAACAAGGGCAGCGACGCCAACAAACTGAACGAGAAGCGAGCCTTCAAGATTGGTCTGTACCAGTGTATCTCGGTCATCCCCGGCGTGTCGCGCTCTATGGCTACTATCGTGGGCGGCATGGCTCAAGGACTGACGCGCAAGCGTGCTGCCGAGTTCTCGTTCTTCCTCGCCGTGCCTACGATGGCTGGAGCTACGCTGCTCGACCTGCTCGACCTGCTGAAGGAAGATGCGGCTTGGGCCACTTCCCACAACATCACCATGCTGCTGTTGGGCTGTGCCGTAGCATTCGTGGTGGCGCTGCTGGCCATGAAATGGTTTGTCAGCTTCCTGACGAAATACGGCTTCAAGGCCTTTGGCGTCTATCGCATTATCGTCGGCGGCATCATCATCGTGCTGCTGCTCACAGGCCACTCACTCGCAATGGTAGACTAATGGACTTCAACGAAGGAGCATTCATATACATCAACAAGCCCTACGGCATGTCGTCGTTCGGTGCCTTGGCCCACATCCGCTTCCTCATCTCGAAGAAGATGCACGTGAAGCGGGTGAAGACGGGGCATGCCGGCACGCTCGACCCCTTGGCGACGGGTGTGCTGATACTCTGCACGGGCAAGGCCACGAAGCAGATAGAGACCCTGCAGCTGCACGACAAGGAGTACACCGCCACCCTGCAGTTGGGTGCCACCACGCCGTCGTTTGACCGCGAGCACACCGTGGACATGACCTATCCCACCCGCCACATCACCCGCGACCTCATCCTACGTGTGCTCGCCAATTTCGTTGGCGAGATCCAGCAGGTGCCCCCTGCCTACTCGGCGGTGATGGTCGACGGTCACCGTGCCTACAAGCTGGCCCGCAAGGGTGGGGAAGTGGAACTGAAGGCCAAGCCCGTGCGCATCGACGAACTGGAGCTGACATCGTTCGACCCCGTGAAGATGCAGATGAGCATCCGCGTGGTCTGCGGCAAGGGCACCTACATCCGCTCCTTGGCCCGCGACATCGGCTACGCCTTGGGCAGCGGTGCCTTTCTGACGGCGCTTTGCCGCACCCGCCTTGGCGACGTCCGCATCGAGGACTGCCAGACCTTCGACAGCTTTCCCCAATGGCTTGACCAGCAACAGCTCATAACGCCATTACGTCATAACGAAATCCCGAAATAAAGAATAATAGATGAAACTATCACAATTCAAATTCAGACTGCCGGAAGAGCAGATAGCCCTTTATCCGCCGCACCGCACGTTCCAGAACGAAGACGGAACGGTGGAGCGTATCTACAGCCGTGACCAGGCACGGCTGATGGTCATACACCGCAAGCGCCAGAGCATTGAGATGTTTCGGAAGGACGCTGACGGCAACGACACCGACCAGTTCCTGACGTTCCGCGACTTGGTGGATTACTTTGACGAGGGCGACACGTTTGTGTTCAATGACACGAAGGTGTTTCCTGCTCGTCTCTATGGTACCAAGGAGAAGACGGATGCCCAGATTGAAGTGTTCCTGCTGCGTGAGCTGAACCAGGAGTTGCGCCTCTGGGACGTGCTGGTGGAGCCTGCCCGCAAGATTCGCATCGGCAACAAGCTGTTCTTCGAGAACGAAGGTCCGATGGTGGCCGAGGTCATTGACAATACGACCAGCCGCGGCCGCACCCTGCGCTTCCTCTACGACTGCGACCACGAGGAGTTCAAGCGTGAGCTGTTCAGCCTCGGTACGGCACCGCTGCCCCGCTACATCGTCGACAACCGCCCCGCCGAGCCTGAGGACATGGAGAACTTCCAGACCATCTTCGCCCGCCATGAGGGTGCCGTGACGGCTCCCGCCACAGGTCTGCACTTCAGCCGTGAGCTGATGAAGATGATGGAGATTCGCGGCCTTGACTTCGCCTATCTAACCGTCCATTGCGGTCTGGGCTGCTTCGACCCCATCGAGGTGGAAGACCTGACGAAGCACAAGATGGGTTCCGAGCAGATTATCATCAGCGACGAGTGCTGCCAGCGGGTGAACAAGGCCAAGCAGGAGGGACACCGCATCTGCGTGGTAGGCATCACGACGGCCCGTGCCACGGAGAGTGCTGTGGGTACCGACGGTATGCTGAAGCCCTTCGACGGCTGGACGAACAAGTTCATCTTCCCGCCATACGAATTCGGACTTGCCAACTCGATGATTGCTAACTTCTATCATCCGGAGTCGACGATGATGATGCTGACGGCGGCCTTCGGTGGCTATGAAATTGTCTACGAGGCTTACCTGCAGGCCGTGGAGAAGGGCTATAAGTTCGGCTGCTACGGCGATGCTGTGTTGATACTCGACGACTAAATGGGGAGCGGAGTGCATCAGGTGTACTTGGGCCTCGGCTCCAATCTCGGTAATCGTCGGGCGCTGCTGAAACGGGCCGTCAGGCTCATTGGCGAGCGGGTAGGGGAGGTGACGCGCCAGTCGACGTTCATCGAGACCGAGCCTTGGGGCTTTGAGTCAGCAAACAAGTTCCTCAACGCCGTCATCCTCTGCGAGACCGATATGACGCCCCGCGAGGTGCTTGAGGCCACTCAACAGATAGAGCGTGATATGGGACGACAGAAAACAGTACATCGTACATCGTTACATCGTACCTATACCGACCGTCCCATCGACATCGACATCCTGCTGTACGACGACCTGACGGTGGACGAGCCGGACCTGAAGATACCTCACCCGCTGATGGAGCAACGCGATTTCGTGATGATACCGCTGCGCGAGATAAAGACATAACAATGTATAAACCAACTATAACTAAGGTAACTAAAACAATGAAAAGAACAACGATTCTGCTGTTAAGTCTCTGTGCGTTCATCACCGTGAGCGCGCAGAACAAGTACAAGAAGTACACCGAGAACCTGCCGTTCAAGATGGCAGAAGTGAAGGCTCCCGTCATTCCCGACACGAAGGTCTCGCTGACCGACTTCGGGGCTGTGGGCACGGGCGATGTGCTCTGCACCGATGCCTTTGCCAAGGCCATCGACACACTCTACAAGATGGGCGGCGGCCACCTCATCGTGCCCCGTGGCATCTGGTACACAGGCCCCATCGTGTTGAAGTCGAACATCGACCTGCACTTGGAGGCAGGTGCCGTCATCCAGTTTGCTGCCGACGAGAGCCTTTATCCGCTCATCCAGACCTCGTTCGAGGGGCTCGACACCCGCCGTTGCCAGTCGCCCCTGAGTGCCAACGGTGCCACGAACATCAGCGTTACCGGCCACGGCGTCATTGACGGCAATGGCCAGTACTGGCGCCCGGTGAAGCGTGGCAAGGTGACCGACGGACAATGGAAGGAAGTGCTGAGCCGTCCCGGTGGTCGTGAGATGAGAAAAGACTACTGGGTGCCCTCCGAGGGCTACGAGCGGGGTGAGAAGGGTGCCAACATGAACGTGCCCAACGCCACGACCGAGGAGGAGTGGCAGGCCGTGAAGCGGTTCCTGCGTCCCGTCATGGTGAGCTTGGTGAAGTGCAAGAACGTGCTGCTCGAAGACGTTATCTTCCAGAACTCTCCGGCCTGGAACCTCCATCCGCTGATGTGCGAGAATATTATTATAGATAATGTACTCGCGCGTAACCCCTCCTACGCCCAGAACGGCGACGGCCTCGACTTGGAGTCGTGTACCAACGCCCTGATTGTCAATTCCAAGTTCGATGCCGGCGACGATGGCATCTGCCTGAAAAGCGGAAAGGATGCCGATGGCCGTCGGCGTGGCATCCCCTGTGCCAATGTGGTAGTCGATGGTTGTACCGTCTTTGCCGGTCATGGCGGCTTTGTCGTGGGCAGCGAGATGAGTGGCGGTGTCCGCAACATCATGGTGCGCCAGTGCCAGTTCCTTGGTACCGACGTGGGCCTGCGCTTCAAGTCCACCCGTGGCCGTGGCGGCATCGTCGAGAACATCTTCATCGACGGCATCTCCATGAACAATATAGGCACCTATGCCCTGACCTTCAATATGTACTACGGCGGCAAGTCTGTGAGCGAGGTATTGGCTGAGGGTGGTCAGCCGAAGGAAGTGGAGAAAAAGCCTGTCACCGAGGAAACGCCCGTCTTCCGCAACATCGACATCCGCAACGTCATCTGCCACAATGCCGGCTTCGCCATGGAGTTCAACGGATTGCCCGAGATGCCCATCAGTCACATCTCCCTCCACGACATCGACATCACCTCCCATCACGATGCCGTCTTCCAGTACTGTGAGGACATCAAGAAGGAAAACGTCAATATCAAGATCATTAAATAAGCCACGGACTGACACGAACTTTAATAGATGCGGCCGTTCATTTCGGCAGTTCGATGATAATGCGGCAGCCGTTGTGGTAGGTGGTATCGAGTTTCAGGCTGCCTTTCAGGTTGAGAATATGACGCCTGCACAAGGGAAGACCGAGACCGAGGCCGTCGGAGAGGTCGTTGGCTTTGGTGAACGACACGAAGAAGCGGTTGCTGTCTTCTTCCGGGATGCCTGGCCCTGTGTCTTGGATGCAGAAGCGGATGGTGTCTGAGGTCTCTGAGACGCGCATTGCCACGTTCTGACTGTCTGAGTACTTGGCTGAATTATATAGCAGCTCCTCCAAGGTGAGCCTGAGGTACAGTTTGTTGGTGATGATGGAGTAGCTGTCGGGAAGCGAGGTATCGAAGGCTACGGGAACGTCGGGGCGCACCTTGTGCAGATCGTCAATACACATGGTGGCGATTTCGTTACAGAACACCTCTTCGTCGAGACTCATGTAGTGTTCCTGGGTGATGCCCTTGGGGGAGCTGTCGAAGAGCATCAGCGACATGCGTCTGAGCAACAGCGCGTTGTAGTTCATCGTGTCGGTAATGCCCTTCGCCTCTTCCTCTGCTATGACGCTCTTGCTGTCGCGCAGTACCTGTGAGAAGCCCATGATGATGTTCAAGGGTGTGCGTATCTGGTGCGACACGTTCTGTATGAACAGCGACTTCTGTCTGTTGCCCTCCTTGGCCAGTTCGCTGGCCTGCACCAGTTCCTCGTTGCGCCGTGATGCTTCAATGTTCATCTGTCTGATGTTGTTGACGTGGCTGCTCAGCGACTCCTGCATGGTGGCGAAGCTGTTCTGCAGGCGTCCTACGGCGTCGTGATGGTTGCTTCGGTTGATGGGCTCGTCGTAATGTCCAACGGCAATGCGCTGTATCTTGTCGGCTAACTTGTTCAACGGACGGATGGCGTGGGCTACGCTGACGCTCGAGAACAGGAGGATGAGCAGCAGTCCGACGATGGTGAGCGGGGCGATGATATAGCCCAGGCGGTTGTAGTTTTGCAGCACACTCCGGTCGGGACAGACGAGGGCGAGGCTCCACTTGGTGCCCGGCACGGGTTGGTAGCTGACGAGGCAGGGCTCGCCATCGATGTTAACGCTCATGTTGCCCTGCTTGCCTGTGGTCATCTCGTGTCCCAGGGTGATGATGTCGGAATGTTGCTGGGGGTCGGTGTCGGTGAAGATGGTGTGGGTGAACAGCTTCGCCGTGTCTGGATGTATGTAGTAGCGTCCCTCTTCGTCGGTCATCATGAAGTAGGAGCCGGGGTAGGGCTTTTCGGCGGCGATGACCCTCGAGAGGTGGAGCAGCGCGAGGTCGGTGGAGATGACGCCAACGAACTGCTGGTCGGCATTGTACAGTGGCTTGCTGTAGGACGCAATCATGCCATCCAGCGTCAGGGCCAACGAGTCGCTCTCGTCGTAATAGACCACCCAGCAAGGCTCGCCCACGGTCTTGGGCGTCTTGTACCACACTTTCTCGAAGTATTCGTACTCCTCTTCGACGACGGTGGTGACGGTATCAGGTTCCCTGACGGTGTAGGCCGAGAAATAGCGGCCGAACTTGGGGAATATGTCGGGTTCGGTGCTGATGGAGCAGCCGTCGACGTTGCCGTTCATCACGACGATGAAGCGCGAGTAGGCCAGCAGGGAGTCGGGGTTCAGGTTCTCGGTCACCTCCCAGTCGTTGATGTTGGTGGACGTCTCCACGTTCTCCATGAAGCGGCTGACGCGCTGCATGGTGGTGTTGAGCACACTGTTGGCATGCTCCGTAGCCTCTTCCTTGACATTGTTCCTCGACTGATTGAACAGGATGCCCAACGACAGCATGAAGATGGGCGCGGCCATCAGCAGGATGCCGAGGCTGAGCTTCATCGCAAGCGACTGGCGTATATGTCGGGCTATGCTCTTCATTCCTTCATTGTTCTATGTTCTGTTCAACTTTCTTCTCTGAGTCGGCTATGAGCTGGTTCAGCAGGGCGATGATGTTCCCGCCACGGCGCATAATCTCGCCGGACTCCCTGTCGATCATTTCCTCCGTCAGGTTGCTGTAGTCGTCCCTGATGGTCTCGACACTCGAGCAGATGGCATCGACGGGCGCTATCATCTCGTTGGTCATGTTGTAGAGGAAGTTTGTCTTCATCTTGTCAGCTGCCTTGGCTTGTTCGTAGGTCGCCTGCAGCACCTTGCCTCGTTCCTCGAGGGTGGTCGTCAACTGTTCCATCTCGCCCATGTGGGTGGCTAACGACTGCTGCATCTCCTGGAAGTGGTTCTGCAGCCGTCCCACCTCGTCCTGCTGGCGGCTGTCAGGGATAAGCTCGTTGTAGTGGCCCTCGGCAATGCGCTGTGCCGACTGCGACAGGAGCTGCAACGGCATGAGCTGTCGGCGGATGAAGACCTGGCCGAGCAGGAACAGCAGAGACAGTCCGACGGCGGCAATGACGAGTACGGTGTAGAGCAGCTGGTTATAGTCGCCGAAGATTTCATCCTCGGGATAGACGATGCCGGCACTCCAGCCGAGTGTCTCCACGTAGCGCCCGGGCACGACAGAACGTTCGAAGGGCTTGAAGAACACGTAGTACTCATCGCCCAGCATCCGGACGTGCCTGTAGCCCGTCTCGCCCGAGATCATGGCCTGGGCCGCCTCCTTCACCGACGGGTCCACATGCTGGTTCGGCTGTACAAAGACTGACTGGAACTTCAGCTTGTTGCTGTCGGGATGAACGATGAACGAACCGTCCTTTCCCAACAGCATTGAGAAGGAGTTGGGCGAAGGCTTCGTGTCGAGCACGATTTTCGACAGCAGCGTCAGCGGAACGTCTACGGCCATTACGCCTATCTTCTGTCGTCCCTGATAGATGGGCAGGCAGAACGAGGTGATGTTCTCATCCTTCTGTCCCGGCTCTTTCCTGGGCTCTGTCCAGCGGGGCATGTCGGTCATCAGTGTGCTGGTAGAGTCGAGCGTGATGGTACAATGCGAGATGTAGGGATTGCGCTCTTCGAGTATGCGCCTGTACTTCTCTAACTTGTCCGGGTGGTCAACGTGATTGATGACTTTCCAGTAGATATTGCCCGACGACTGCTCCACGCTCAGCAGGATGTTGTCGATTCTCTGCACCGTCGCCTCTAATGTCTGCGAAGCCTTCAGCAGCGCTTCTTCCTTCACCGCCCGGCGTGAATAGTTGAACATAATAATCAATGCCACCATCAGCAGGGTTGCCAAGGCGATAAGAACCGTCAAACTGAGCCGGAATGATAAGGTTCTGGTCAATAGTTTGGTTAGTCGCATCATTTTGAGGACAAAGATAGTGTATTTTTCGCAAACTTCCAAATAATATTTGCCTTTTCGTGTGAATTGTAGTAACTCTATATACGAAAAATGGACGGACGGCCAGGAAAGCCACGGACGAACACGGACTTACACAGACTTTTCGCAACAGTCCAATAAACAGACTGGCACAGACCTCATTTGTTTGAGAGTCCGTGCCAGCTTCTCTTGTCCGTGTCAGTCCGTGTCAGTCCGTTGCCACTAAATAACAGTCCGTGTCAGTCCGATGCCATTATTCTGGCTTTACACCAAACTTCCTCACCGGCTTCTCTGCAGCTGTCGAGTCGCTGTCGATGCCGCGGGTTTCGCGCGACCAGTAGTAGTCGTAGCCGTAGCGGTAGCTGCTCCAGTTGGGTGAGTCGATGTGACGCAGGCGGAACTCCACGTCGTTGCTTCCGTCATAGATGTAACCGGTGAAGTAGTTGTCGCTCAGGTGGTAGTCCGAGATGGTCATCCACGTATCTTCCTCCACGAAGTAAATGTCGATATTGCGGTTGTTTACCTTCCACTCAATGTGGTTGGCCACGTAATCCCAGGGCGCTCCCGAGTAGTGGTCCACCCAGTAGCCGGTACCCCTCGTCCAGTGTAGCGGGTCGCCTATGAACTCAATATCCGTCGACGTGGCGTAGTAGTCGTGGCCACCGTAGCTGGTGTACACGTACATTGTTCCCGACCAGGTGCCCTCTAAGCTGTTGGCGATGGCGATGTCCTCGTCACACGAAGTAAATGTTGCCGTCATGGCCACTATGGCCATCATCACGAGCGTGTTGTATATCTTCTTCATAATCGTATAGTATTAAGTGAATAATTAAGTTTCTTGCTGCAAAGGTAAGGCTTTTTTCCCAATCCTCAAAGGGTAAATACCATAAAACCGCATAGGGATTTCCCTACGCGGTTTTAGTTTTTTCCTTTTTACCTTACTTTATTTACGCAGGCCGAGAGCCTTCACGATAGCACGGTAGCGGCTGATGTCGTTGACATAGAGGTACTTCAGCAGCTTGCGGCGACGACCTACCATCATGGTCAGCGAACGGGCGGTGTTGTGGTCCTTGTGGTTCTTCTTCAGGTGCTCCGTCAGGTGCTTGATGCGATAGGTGAACAGGGCAATCTGAGCCTCGGCAGAACCCGTGTCAGTGGCCGACTTGCCATACTGGCTGAAAATCTCTACTTTCTTTTCTTTGTCTAAATACATGGTTTGATGAGTTAAATTTGTTAATACTAAACATCCTTCAAAAGTCCGTTCCGTCTTCATCACGGACGGGGGCTTCGTCAAATGCGGCTGCAAAGGTACTACTTTTTTCTCATTCCTGCAAATTTTCGCCACTCTTTTTCCGTGAATCGTTAATGATGTTTAATTTGTCGGATATTTATTCGCATAAATACCGAATATTTCGGATAAAAGTATTAGCTTTGCACCCAAATAGAGTTCATTAACGAATGTTTCATTTAAATTAAAAAAGGTATGAAGAAATTATTTGTTATGGCTGTAGTCGCCTTAATGACTACCGTAAGTGCAAACGCACAGCAGATGTTCATCAAGCCCATGGTCGGTGGTACGCTCTCAACAGTGACTGGTGACTATACTGATGACGTCAAGATGAAGATTGGTCTGGCTGCAGGTGCAGAGTTTGGTTACCATCTGATGGATCAGTTCGCTATTACTGCAGGCGCATTGGTTTCGATGCAGGGTGCTGGTCAGAAGGACACTGATCACTTTAGGGACGCCAAAACAACAACAACCTATCTGAATATTCCCATCCTGGCCAACTACTATATCGTTCCAGGTCTGGCAGTGAAGGCTGGTATTCAGCCCGGTTTCTTGCTTTCTGCTAAAGCTAAGGGTGAAGAGTATTATAGTAATGCTTGGCATGAGTATGACGAGTCAGGTACCGATGGCTATAACAAGTTCGACCTTTCTATTCCCCTTGGTTTGTCGTATGAAATTTCCGACTTTGTCATCGACGCACGTTACAACCTCGGCCTCTCAAACATCATCGATAAAGATAAGAGCATTATTGACGCCAAGCAGAAGAACAGCGTCATCATGCTGACCGTTGGTTACAAGATTCCGTTCTAAGAACAGGTATCCTGATTGACATAAAGTGAGAAATTTGCTTCCGCGAGCAAAAAAAAGACATGCGGAGGCAGATTTCTCACTTATTCTTTGTAATTTTGCACCCGCAAATTACAAGACAACTTATGCAGGATATCAGAAACATAGCAATTATTGCTCACGTAGACCACGGCAAGACGACGCTCGTGGACAAGATGATGCTGGCCGGAAACCTCTTCCGCGAAGGGCAGAACC
>JAEEGH010006236.1_pt1 | contig 29320 bp, 26 predicted proteins | sample 9134181 | NCBI WGS metagenome assembly JAEEGH01 (sample SAMN16246544, study PRJNA631951) | gut metagenome | biome: gut microbiome; feature: rumen; material: DP-attached | host: Bos | place: Iran: Karaj | collected 2018-10 | reverse complement strand
AATTATTTTTTGAAAAAGAAAATCCCGCGAACGTGCCGCGGGATTTTGCGTTTTTTTAAGATAATTACTCGCCTTTAAAGGGCAGAAGATCGACGAGTCTCGCACGCTTTATCGCTTGCGACAAGACGCGCTGATGTTTGGCGCAAGCACCCGTCATACGGCGGGGAAGAATTTTCCCGCCTTCCGTAATATACTTTTTCAGGGTGTTTACGTCCTTGTAGTCGATAGTTTCCGCTTTCGACTGACAGAAGGCGCACACTCTCTTTTTGGGAAGACGTTTGACGAATTTTCTTCCTTCTCTTCCGCCTTCCTTTATCGCCGAAGAATTTTCGTTCGCTTCCGCAGCAGCGGGCGCTTCGCTACCTTCCGCCGCGGGAGCTTCCGCGATGGGTTCTTCGGTTATTTCAGCCGTTTTCTCGGAAACGGTCTGTTCTTCTACGTTTATATTTTCTTCCATTTTTTTACTCCTGTTTTTTTATCGAGGCTTTTTGCCCTTAAAAGGGCAGTTGATTGTCGTCTATTTCTTCTAACTTCGGAATTTCTCTTTTTACCGTGGAAACTTCTTCGTCGCCGCTTGCGTCCGATTGGGCGTTCTTCGGGGTAAGGAATTCCACTTCGCTCGCCACTATGTCGGTAACGGTGCGCTTGTTGCCGTCCTTATCGTCGTAGGTGCGGTTCTGGATAGAACCGACGATCCCTACTTTGTTGCCTTTTTTAAGGTATCTCGCGCACACTTCCGCACGGTTGCGCCACACGGTTATGTTGAAAAAGTCCGTTTCTCTGTTGCCGTCCGCATTGGCGTAATCGCGCGATACGGCGATGGAAAATCTGCACATGGAAACTCCGCTTCCCGTTTCCGAAAGTTCGGGGTCTCTCGTTAAATTTCCTACCAGTATTACTTTATTCATAAGTATCTCCTTAAACGGTTAGATTTTCGTGATAAGTCTTCTGACCACGCCGTCCGTTATGCCTGCGATACGTTTGATCTCCACGACGAGCGTTTTAGCCGCTTCAAAGGTCATTAAAACGTAGTAGCCTTCGGTCTTGTAGTCGATGGGGTACTGTAATTTTCTTACTCCCCAGCGGTCGGTTTTTTCTACCGTGCCGCCGTTGGCGGTTACAAGATCTTCGAACTTCTTGACTATCGCGTCCTTTGCTTCGTCGGAAAGAGAAACGTCTATAATGTAGAGCATTTCGTATTTCGTCATATTTTTTACCTCCCGGTCTATTCGGCTTGGGTGTTCCCAAGCAAGGTTTTCTTCCGCTTACGCCTGCGGAAAGTTTAAATATAATAACATATTTAAATCACGTTGTCAACGGTTTTTCGGGTATTAGATAAGATCGAGTATCTGCGTGAACGATTTGTCGTAATGCGAATAATAACTCGGTTTATCGACGATTATGCCCGTCTGTATCAACTGCTTTAACGTAGCGTTTGTAAACGACGTGGAAACCGCCGCTATACGGTCTTCCATATCGTTGAAAGTCAAGTCTACGTCGGTATAACTTAATGCCGAACCCACTTTACCTGCTTCCGACGACTTGCTTGCGGAATCGTTGTACAGCATGAACAGCCATACTTTGGCGTTTTTGGATATGTAGTAGGTGCCGGAACCGCTTAAAGTATAAGTTTTGGTCGCGTCGTTATAAGAATATTTTGCGGCGGTATCCGCGGCTTCCAAACTGTCGGTTGTAAAGCACGCCACGCCGAAGATGTCGGCTACTTTAAGCGTGTTTATCTTGGTCGGCATATTGCCGATGGTAACCGTGTCGTCGTTAAGTAGCGCCGCAAGAATCTTGTTGCCGCCGTCGTCCGATATAACGCTCGAAAGTTTTATGTTGCCCACCGTGAATCCGTCGTCAAGGTCGGAAAGTTTTATTTCCGCACTTCCTTTACCCGTGGCGTCTTCTAATATGGTGTAAAGCGTTGCGTTTTCGGCGGAAGGCGTTAAAACGTGCGACAGATAAATATCGTCCGTAGCGAAATCGTTGAGGTCGGAAAGAACTATCACGTTCGCGGCTTTCCCCGTAACGTCTTCTAATATCGTGTAAAGCGTGGGCGCTTCCGTAGGATCCAAAACTTTCGCAAGTTTAATATTGCCCGTGCCGAAATCGTTAAGGTCGGAAAGGACTATCGCGTCGGCGGTTTTCCCCGTAACGTCTTCTAAAATATCGTAGAGTTTCGGCGCGTCCGCAGTGTCTAACACGCTTGCGAGTTTTATGTTGCCCGTGTTGAAATGGTCGTCGTCAAGGTCGGAAAGAATTACCTCGTCGGCGTCTTTCCCCGTAATGTCTTCTAAAATCTCGTAAAGTTTCGGTGCGTCGGCGGGGGCTAAAACTTTGGAAAGTTTAATGCTTTCCGTGCTGAAATTGTTAAGGTCGGAAAGTATTATCGCATTTCCTTCTTTTCCCGTAACGTCCTCTAATATATCGTAGAGTCTCGGCGCGTTTTCGGGCACGATAACGTGCGCAAGTTTAACTTCCGACGTGTCGAAATTTTTCATATTGCCCAACGATATCTCGTTTTTATCGGTTATTCCGTGGCTCGCAAGGGTGTCGAGCAGGATATCGTAGAGGTCGTCGTTGGCGGGATCTTCGGGATTTAGGAACGACGAGAGTTTGACGTCGTCCACTTCCAGAAGTTTAAGGTCGCCTACCATAAGTTCGGAGGGGGCGGGGTGTTCGTCGTTTTTGGTTATGGCGTTGCAAAGTATGTCGTAAAGATCGCCGTTGTCGTCAACGGGCAGGAAGGAAGACACCTTTATGTTGTCTACTTCCATGGTTTTAAGATCGCCTACGGTAATGGTTCCCGCGGTTACTCCGCCGCCTATCGCTCCGCAGAGTATATCGTAAAGGTCGCCGTTGTCGTCAACGGAGAGAAGTATGGAAAGTTTTACATTATCTATGACGATACCGCCTTTAAGGTCGCCCACGGTAAGGGTTTCCGCCGTAACGTCGCCTTCTACCGCCGCACAGAGAATATCGTAGATATCTTCGTTACCGGCGACGGATAAAAACGTCGATAATTTTATATCGTCGAAGGAAAAGTCCGAAAGGTCTTTCAATTTCTTGTCGCCGAATATTTCCGCTATCTCGCCGTCTTCCGAAACCCCGAAAGTGGCAAGCAACGATTTTACGGTAACCGTGCCCATACTGTCGGAGAAAATTTCCGGAATATCGGTAAGGGGAACGTATTTAAGGTTGGGATAGTACAGTTCCGTTGCGCCGGATACTCTGGTTACGGCTTCGCCGTTCTTTTCGAAAGCGGGAGCGTAGGTATCGCCCGAAACCTTATAGTAGTAAAGTTTGTAGTTGAAATCTTCCGCGTGTTCGTTCACTTCCTCGGTAACCGCGGTATACTGCTTGAATACCGAAAGTTCGCCGAAATCGCCTAATTTATCGGCAACGCCCACGCTGTCGATAGTCGCGGTAACCTTAAAGCAGTCGATTATCTTATCGCCCAAACCTTCGCCGAACTTTATCGTTTTGAATTTCTCTTTGTCCAGCGAGATAAGGTCGCTTATTTTGGTTTCGTTGAAGACCGTTATGTCCATAAGACTGTCTATTTCTTCCAAAATTACGGGGAAGTCTTCTATCCCGTACTCTTCGGGGCTTTTCATAACCGTGGTCGCAACGTTGAAAAGGCTTTGTTCGGCAAGTTCTTTGCTGACGTATTTCCCGTCGCTTCCCGTGAAAGTTTTAAGCGGTATAACCACCGTCGCCACCACTATCACCGTGGGGATGAACAGCACGCCCAAAAGCCATATAATGAGGTTTTTGAAAAACCTGCCGCGCGCTATACGCGCATTACGACGGGCTCTTCTGTCTTCGTAAAATTCTCTCGACATAAATAACTCCTTAAAATCGGTGAAATTTTTTCACACTACTAAATATACTACATAAAAACTTTAAAGTCAAGGCATTAAACATTTTAAATTCACCGCCGTAAACCCGTCGGTTCGCGGCGTAAAAAGCCCGACGGAAAATATTGAAAAAAGTTTTAAAAAATCGGCGTAAAATTCTTGACAAAGGCAAATAATAAGTGTACAATTTATTCAAAAGTTGGCAGTCAGGCATAAAGAGTGCTAACAACAAACTTATGAAATTGCTAAAAGGGGGCAAGGGAAAATGAAACTTTCCGAGAGAAAGAAAAAGATCCTTCGTTGCGTGGTGGCGGATTATATCGCGGAAGCGCAGCCCGTATCCAGCAAGAGCATAACGGAAAAGTATATGAAAGACATTTCTTCGGCGACGGTAAGGAGCGAACTTGCGGGGCTGGAAGAAATGGGGTATCTTAATCAGTTGCACACCTCGTCGGGGAGAGTGCCTTCCATAGAAGCGTATAAACTTTACGTTACCGAACTTATGGACAGGAGCAAACTTTCGAGTAAGGAAACGGGCATGATAAGGGAAGCCTTTAAAGACCACGTCGACAATCTCGAAGAAGTGGTGCAGAACGCCGTAAAAGTTATAAGCGAACTTACCGATTACACTTCGGTGGCGATATCGGGGCACAGCGGGGAAGAAGAGATAATAAAAATAGACCTTTTCCGTTACCGCAAGACGCAGGCGTTACTTTTGGTGGTTACCGAAAACACCCTTATACGGGATAAGTTCATAGAGATACCGGAGAATATGACCGACGGGCAGATTCAGGACGCGGGCAGGATGCTGAACAGGCTTTTCGGCGGCAAGAAGTTAAAGGAAGCGTTGTCTTTGGGGCAGGTCGCAAGGGAAGAGATAGAAAGTTACAAAGAGATATTCGACGGAGTTATGGACGCGATAGAAGACTATATCGTCCGCAACAAAGCCGACGTCATTACCGAAGGGGAAGGCAAGATATTAAACCACCCCGAATACAACAACGACGCCGAAAAGGTCAAAAACTTCCTGTCGGTCGTTACCAGCAAGGAAAAACTGTTCGACCTGTTAAAGGAAAAGGACGACGGGATAGAAGTCAACATCAGGATAGGCGGCGGGCAGAAAGAGAATATGCCGGACGACTGTTCTTTGGTTACGGCGACCTATTCCGCAAGCGGCGTGGAGATAGGAACTTACGGCGTTATAGGACCTCTTCGTATGGATTACAGGAAAGTCGTTTCGGTGTTAGAGGGGGTCGGGAAAGTTCTCGAAGACATAATGAAGAATAAAAAAGATTAGAAGGAAAACGTAATGGAAGAGAAAAAGAAGAAAACCGATTCCGCAAAGAAGGCGGAAGAGCCGTCGTTAAAGGAAGAAAACGCAAGACTTTCGGAAGAGACGGAAAAACTTAAAGCCCTGGCGGAAGAATACAAGGACAAATGGATGAGAAGCGTAGCCGAGTTCGACAACTACAAAAAGCGCAACGCAAAACTGTGGCAGGACGCTTTCACCGAAGGGATAGCGAGCGTGGTTACGAAGATTCTTCCCGTAGGCGACAATCTCGAAAGGGCGATATCGTTGGGATTCGACGAAAAGACCACCGAAGGGCTTAAAGCCGTAAAGAGACGGTACGACGAAACGCTTGCCGCTATGGAAATAGAAGAGATAAACCCCGTAGGCGAGATATTCAACCCCAACTACGCCGAAGCGGTGATGCAGGTGGAAAAGGAAGAAGGGGATACGAGCGACACCGTAAAACAGGTGTTCGAAAAAGGTTACAGATTCAAAGACAAGATCATAAGATACGCAAAGGTAAGCGTAATTAAATAAAAGCAAAAAGGAGATGACGATTATGAAAACCATAGGTATTGATTTAGGAACGACTAACTCCTGCGTAGCCGTAATGGAAAACGGCGAGCCGGTAGTAATAGCCAACGCGGAAGGTTCGAGAACGACCCCGTCGGTCGTCGCGTTTCAGAAAGACGGAGAAAGACTCGTCGGTCAGGTGGCGAAACGTCAGGCGGTTTCTAACCCCGACAGGACGGTGTCTTCCATAAAAAGGCACATGGGTTCGGACTACAAGGTGAGTATCGACAACAAGAATTACACGCCGCAGGAAATTTCCGCAATGATACTTTCAAAACTCAAAAAGGACGCGGAAGCGTATCTCGGCGGCACGGTAACGGACGCCGTTATAACCTGCCCCGCGTACTTTACCGACAGTCAGCGTCAGGCGACCAAGGACGCAGGGAAGATCGCGGGACTCAACGTTCTGCGTATCATAAACGAACCGACTGCCGCCGCGCTCTCTTACGGGCTCGATAAGGAAGGCAAAACGCAGAAAGTCATAATTTACGATTTAGGCGGCGGCACGTTCGACGTTTCCATAATGGAAATAGGCGACGGCGTGTTCGAAGTTTTAGCAACCAGCGGCAACAACATGCTGGGCGGCGACGACTTCGATAAACGCGTTATGGACTATCTCGTTTCGGAATTCAAGGCAAAGGAAGGGATAGACCTTTCCGGCGACAAACTCGCCATGCAAAGGTTAAAGGAAGCGGCTGAAAAGGCGAAGATAGAACTTTCCGGCATGGGAAAGACCAACGTAAACCTTCCCTTTATAACCGCCGACGCAACGGGACCCAAACATTTGGACGTCGATATAACCAAACAGAAATTCGACGCGCTTACGCAGGATCTCGTGGAAGCCACCGTCGTTCCGCTAAAAAAGGCTATGGCGGACGCCAAACTTTCCTATTCCGATATAGACAAGGTGATTTTGGTCGGCGGTTCGACGAGAATTCCCGCCGTTATCGACGAAGTGAGAAAGATAACCGGCAAAGAACCCTTTAAGGGAATCAACCCCGACGAGTGCGTGGCGATAGGCGCGGCTATACAGGGCGGCGTTTTATCGGGCGAAGTCAAAGACGTGCTTCTTCTCGACGTAACGCCGTTGTCTCTCGGCATCGAAACGCTGGGCGGCGTCTGCACCAAACTTATCGAGAGAAACACCACCATCCCCGTAAAGAAATCGCAGGTATTCTCGACGGCGGCGGACAATCAGACGCAGGTGGATATCCACATTTTACAGGGCGAAAGAGAATTCGCCAAAGACAATAAGACCTTGGGAAGATTCGAACTCGTAGGCATCGCTCCCGCGCCCCGCGGCGTTCCGCAGATAGAAGTTACCTTCGATATAGACGCAAACGGCATAGTAAACGTTTCGGCGAAAGATTTGGGCACGGGCAAGTCGCAGAATATCACGATAACGGCGTCCAGCAACTTATCCGAAGCGGATATCAATAAAGCGGTGAACGAAGCCAAGCAATACGAAGAAGAAGACAAGAAGAGAAAAGAGACGGTGGATTCGCACAATAAACTCGACGGTATGATATTCACGGTGGAAAAGACTTTGAAAGATTTAGGCGAAAATCCCGCGCTCACCGCAGAAGACAAGGCGAAACTCGAAGAAGAGATAAAAGAAGCGAAGGCCGAACTCGAAACCAACGACAAGGAAAAGATGGACGCTGCGTTCAATAAACTTTCCGAAGCGTCGCAAGGGGTGTTCGCGAAGATATATCGACAGCAAGCCCAAAGCGGCGGGCAAGATCCTAACGCCGGCGGGGACACCGAGTTCCACCAGGGCGGCGCGCAGTAAAACTTAAAAAAACCGATAAAAACTTCCCGAAACTGAAAGGCGGATCCCGCCTTTCAGTTTCGGGGTAAATAGGGAATTATGGCTAAAAATTATTACGAGATACTGGGCGTGGACAAAAAGGCCACGCAGGACGACATAAAAAAAGCGTACAGGAATCTCGTCAAAAAATATCACCCCGACCTTCACCCCGGCGACGCCGCCGCGGCGGAAAGGTTCAAAGAAATAAACGAAGCCAACGAAATTTTATCCGACGAAAACAAGAGAAAGCAGTACGATTTTCAGCAGGAACACCCCAACATGGGCGGGTTCGGCGGTTCGGGCGGCGCAGGATTTTCGGGATTTTCGGGTTTCGAGGACATTTTCGGCGATATTTTCGGCGGGTTCGGGGGCGGAAGACGCCGCACGCAGACGAAAGTCAAGGGCGAAGATATCACTCTCGAACTTACCCTTTCCTTTCTCGACGCGGCGAAAGGTTGCGTGAGAGAAATTACTTATAACCGCAACGAACCGTGCAGGGCGTGTAACGGCACCGGCGCAAAGGGCGGCACGGCGTATAAAACCTGCGAAAAGTGCGGCGGCACCGGTCAGGTGGAGTACGCGTCGCAGAACGGATTTTTCCGTTCTGTTTCGGTGCGTCCCTGTCCCGATTGCGGCGGCACGGGTAAAAAGATACTCGAAGTATGCCCCGACTGTAAGGGCAAAGGTTCGGTTAAAGCCGCAACCAAAGTTACCCTTAATATCCCCGCGGGCGCGGATAACGGCAGTTACCTGAAAAAGAGCGGGTTCGGGGAAGCGTCTAAAAACGGCGGGGAAGCGGGCGATCTTATAGTCGTTATAAAGGTGGAACCGAGCAGGATTTTCCGCCGCAAGAATTTCGATCTCTACGTTACCGTACCCGTTTCGCTGTCTACCGCGGCTTTGGGCGGCAAGGTAAAGATACCGCTTATAGACGAAACCATAGAATACACTATCCCCGAAGGCACGCAAAGCGGCAAAGTGTTCTTTATAAGGGGCAAAGGAATAAAAACGGCGCGGGGTACGGGCGACCTTTACGTCGAAACGGTGGTGGAAGTGCCGTCTAAACTTACCCGCGAGCAAAAACGGCTGTTTCAGGATTTAGACGCCGCTACCGACGTAAAACAGTGCGCCGCCATGAAACGCTATAAAGACGATATGGAAACGATGTACGGCAAAGATCCGTACGCAAAGTAGTATGAAACTTTTTTCGGAAATAACCGTAGAAACCACTCACGACGGCGCGGAACTTGTCGCCGATATACTTTCTTTATATTCTTCGGAAGGCGTTTTCATAGAAGACGCCGAAGACGTTAAGTTTCTGGAAAAGACGGGAAAGACGTGGGACTATATGGAAGACGCCGTTAAGTTAAACGACGCCGCGGTTACCGTAAAGGGCTACGCCGAAAAGGAACGGGAAAACGCCGTGTTAAAAGACCTTTCCGAAAGGCTGAAAACGTTGAAAGAAAACTGTCCTTTCGATTTGGGAAGTCTTAAAGTTACCGTTCTAGGCACCGACGGCGACTTATGGAAAGAGAAGTGGAAGGAAAACTTTAAGCCCATACGTTTCGGTAAAATAACCGTCGTGCCTGCGTGGATGGAGTGTGAACTTTCCGAAAACGAACTACCCGTGTACATAGGTTCCAATATGGCGTTCGGCACGGGCGAGCACGAAACGACGGGGCTTTGCATAGAAAAACTGCAAAAATACGTTAAGCCGAACAGTACGGTTTTAGACGTGGGCACGGGCAGCGGCATTTTGGGGATAGCCGCGGCGAAACTCGGCGCGAAGTCGGTGATTATGACCGATATAGACGAGTGCGCCGTTACCGCCGCGAAAGAAAACCTTGAAATAAACGGCGTTAAAAACGCCGAAGTATATTTAAAAAACCTTCTCGAAGACAACACGGTAAAAGGGGATATAATAGTCGCCAACATAATGGCGGAAGTTTTAATTTCCTTTGCGGAAGGCATAAAAAACAACTTAAACGACGGCGCGACGGTGATTTTGAGCGGGATACTTATAGACAGAAAGGAAAAGGTCGTGGCGGCGTATGAAAAGCAGGACTTTACACTTTTGGAAACGGAAGATCGCGGCGAGTGGTCGGTCGTTGTTATGAAATGGAACAAAAAATGAAAGCGGTAGTTTTTACTTTGGGCTGTAAGGTCAACGAGAGCGAAAGCGAAGCGCTTATAGCGGGGCTTGCCGAAAGGGGTTACGAAGTTTCGGATAAACTCGTTCCCGCGGATATATACATAGTGAATACCTGTGCCGTTACGAAAGAAGCCGAAAAGAAATCGCGCCAGACGGCGAGTAGGATAAGGCGGCTAAATAGAGACGCCAAGATAATATTTACGGGCTGCGCCGTGCAGAACGATTGCAAGGCGTTTGCCGAAAAGGGCGAAAACGTGCTGGCAACGGGGGTGTTCGGCAAAGACAGGATACTTTCCATGCTGGACGGAGTCGGGGCGAATATCTTTCCCGAAACCAAAGAGTACGAAGAACTGCCCGAAGTAAAAACCCTTAAAACCCGCACCTACATAAAGGTTCAGGACGGCTGCGATAAATTCTGTTCCTACTGTCTTATACCGTACTTACGCGGCAGAAGCAGGGGGCGCGATCCCGAAAAAATTATCGCCGAGATAAACGCCGTGCGCCCCAAGGAAGCGGTGATAAACGGGATAGATCTTTCTTCCTATAACTATAAAGGCATAAACCTTACGGGGCTTATGCAAAGGTTAAAGGACGCGGACACCCGAATACGGCTCGGCTCTTTGGAAGCGGGGGTTATCGACGAAGAGTTTTTGTCGGCGTTAAAGGAATTGAAGGATTTCGCGCCGCATTTTCACCTTTCCTTGCAGTCGGGGAGCGACGAAGTTTTAAAGAAGATGAACCGCCGCTACACGGCGGAAGAGTTTTACGGGAAAGTCCTTATGATAAGGCGGTACTTTAAGGACGCGGGAATAACCACCGACGTTATCGCGGGTTTTCCGACGGAAACGGAAGAAGACTTTATTAAGACCGTCGAGTTTATAAAAAAGGCGGAATTTTCCGATATCCACCCCTTTACTTACAGTCCGAGAAAGGGAACGGTCGCCTATAAAATGAAAGACCTTCCTTTCGTCGTCAAAAAGGCGCGCACCGACGAACTTATGAAGGTGAAAGCCGAATTAAAGAAAAATTTTGCCGAAAGTATGGCGGGGAAGACTTTGACGCTTATCGCCGAAGAGTATAAGGACGGCTATACCGTAGGGTATTCCGAAAACTATTTAAGGCTGTATATAAAGGGCGAAGAAATGGCGGAAACGATAAAAGCAAAGGTAATAAAGCCGTATCTCGACGGCGCGCTCGCCGAAAAGATAGGGACGTTTTAAAACAAAAAAGGAGAAAATTATGGACGATTGTATTTTCTGTAAGATAATAAAGGGCGAGATACCGTCTTCGAAAGTTTACGAAGACGACGATATGGTGATTTTTAAGGATATCGATCCGAAAGCCAAAAATCATTTTCTGTGCGTTCCGAAAAGCCATTTTAAATTGCTGTCGGAAATGGACGGAAAACAGGCGGAAATGCTCTTAAAATGCTTTAAAAAGATCCCCGAACTGAAAGAAGAACTGGGATTACAAAACGGGTACAGGCTCGTAATAAATCAGGGCGACGACGCGGGACAGACGGTTTTTCACCTGCATATACATATCCTGTCGGGACAGAAAATGGGCTGGACGCCCGCTTAAAATACGGCTGCCGAAAGGCGGCCGTATTTATTGACTTTTTTCGCGGTTTATGGTATCATAAATGCGTATGGGCGAAAAAAGGGTAACCGCCGCCGGTTTCGGCGGGGCATTGTTTCTCATAGCGACGTTCGCGCTTATTTTGCTTGCTTTTACGCTGTCTTTTATATTCGGGCTCGTAAAAGCCGACGCTGATTCGACGGTTTATTATATCCTTAACTACTCGCTCTCTCCGATAGCGTTATTCGGAACGCTTTTTTTTGCGACCAAGATGTCAAACGGTCGCTTTTTTACTCTCACCGCGGTAAAAAAATTCGATCCCGCCTACCTTATTCCCGCCGTGATTCTGCCCTTTGCGGTGCTGTTCGGGTTCGGAACGTTAAACGAACTCATAGAAGATCTGGGGCTTAAAATAGGACTCAACGTACCCGAAAGACGCCTTCCTTTAAACGGCGTAACGGAATATCTTTTGTTTACCTTTTTTATCTGCGTTCTTCCCGCGGTGGCGGAAGAACTCTTTTTCAGGGGCGCGCTTACTACCTATCTTTCGAGATGCGCGCCGCTTGTCGCGGCGTTTTTATCGGAACTGTGCTTCGCGCTGTACCATTTAAGCCTGTTTTCCTTCGTCTATCAGTTTATTTTCGGCGTGATACTCGCGATTTTAAGGTGGAGAGCGAAAAGCGTTATCCCCTGCGTTCTGGCGCATTTTTTGAATAACTTTGTCAACCTTTCGATAATTTATTTCGGTATTGCGGTAAACTTTTACTCTCCGCTTTTAATAATTTCGGGCGTCGCCGTTACCTTGGGGATAATTATATTTATCGTACTGTATAAAAAGGAAACTTCGGGAAAACCCACCGAAAAGGCGAAAGACTTTCTTATTCCCTACGGGCTTTTCGCTATGCTTATCGCGATAGCGGTGTCGGTAGTCAGCGCGGTGGTAAAATGATAAAGATAAACCTTATATGCGTGGGAAAAGTAAAGGAAGAATATTTCAGGGCGGCGGTGGCGGAGTACGCCAAAAGGCTGTCGAGATTCTGCGACTTTAAGATAACGGAAGTTTCCGAAGAAAACCTTAAAGACCCCGCCGCGGGGGATATAGAAAGGATACTGAAAAGAGAAAGCGAAAATATCCTGCCGAAACTTGTCGGCAAGACTTTCGCCCTTGCGATAGAAGGCGAAAAACTTTCCAGCGAAAAGTTCGCGCAACTTTTAAGTAAAGAAAAACAGGCGGGTACGGGTGAGATTACCTTCGTTATCGGCGGTTCTTACGGGATCGGCGGTGCGGTAAAGGAACGGGCGAAACTTATTTCCTTTTCCGATATGACCTTTCCGCACACCCTTTTCAGGGTAATGTTTACCGAACAGTTGTACAGGGCGTTCTGTATAGCGGAAGGCACGGCGTATCACAAATGATTCATACAATATCGTATGGATCTATCGTCTTCGCTTTACGGCTTTTACGACGGTTGGAAAAAAGATAAGGGGTTTATAGGAACTACCGAAAAAGGCGCGCTCATACCCTTTTTCGCGGTGAGAAAGACGGAATATCCCGTGGTTTTGGCGCAGGGCGCCATCCACGCGAGAGAATATATAACGGCGTACCTTTTAATGCTTTTGGCAAGGCATTTCGACGCGTTCGGAAGGTTCGGCACGGCGTATTTTATTCCCGCCGTGAATTTGGACGGCGTAAAGATAGCGGAGCGTTTCAACGGAAGTTACAAAGCCAACGCTAACGGCGTGGATCTAAACGTCAATTTCCCCGCACGGTTCGGGAGCGGGGCTAAAAACGTTACTTTTCGCGGCAAAGAAAATTATATCGGTAAACGCCCCTTTTCGGAGCGGGAAACGGAAGCGTTACGTGATTTTACCCTGTCGGTACGCCCCGACGTTACTTTAAGTTACCACAGCAAGGGCGAAGAGGTATACTGGGATTTTCACCAGACGGGAAAAAGAAGGGAAAAAGACCTTAAATTAGCGGGGATAATAGCGGATAAAACGGGGTATAAAATAAGACCTTCGGGACATTCTTCCGGCGGGTACAAGGACTGGTGTATAGAAAGTCTTTCTATTCCCGCTTTCACGGTGGAAGTGGGGGACGACGGGCTTTCGCACCCGATAGAACGGAAAGAAGTTTATTCCGTGTTTTTGAAAAACCGCGAAGTTATTCCCGCCGTTACGGAGTATTTATGGACGCAAAATTTATGGAACTCGCGATAAGGGAAGCGGAAAAAGCCTTAAAGCGCGACGAAGTGCCGATAGGCGCGGTGATAGTTTTAGGCGGCAAGGTGATAGCGAAAGGGCATAACCTTACCGAAAGCAAGAAGATCGCCACACGCCACGCCGAGATAATTGCGATAGAAAAGGCGAGCAGAAAACTTAAAAGCTGGCGGCTTGACGGTGCGGAGATATACGTTACGTTGGAGCCTTGCGCCATGTGCGCGGGGGCGATAGTCAACGCAAGGATAAAAAAGGTGTATTTCGGGGCGTACGAAAAAAAGAGCGGGTGCGCGGAAAGCAAGTACCCCGTTCTCACCGACGCAGGGCTAAATCACAGCGCGGAATTCGTCGGCGGCGTGGAAGAAGAAAGGTGTTCGGCGCTCATAAAAAACTATTTCGCGGCGAAAAGAAAAGAAGCGAAAAAAATATCGGAAATTCAACCCTAAAAAAACCGAAAACCCTTGACTATTAGGGACAAGTGTCCTACAATAATATAGGTACTATATGTACGCAAAGTTACATTAGGAGAAAGTTATATGATAACGCACGGCAACCAGATAGACGTAATTTCAGGCAATTCTAACCGCCCGCTTGCGGAAGCGGTGGCAAAGGAATTAGGGACTTCCCTTTACGAAGCGGAAGTCGGCAAATTTTCCGACGGGGAAATAAGCATCACGCTCCCTTCTACGGTGAGAGGGCACGACGTGTTTATAATACAGTCCACTTCTTCACCGGTAAACGACAATCTTATGGAACTTCTTATCCTGATAGACGCCTGCAAACGCGCATCCGCGGGCAGGATAACGGCGGTGATACCCTATTTCGGGTACGCCCGTCAGGACAGAAAAGCAAGGCCGAGAGACCCCATCACGGCGAAACTCGTCGCCGACATCATAACGGTGGCGGGCGCGGACAGGGTAATGACCATGGACCTTCACGCGGCGCAGATACAGGGCTTTTTCGAGATACCGGTGGATCACCTTTACGGCGCGCCGCTGCTCGCGAAAAGTTTCAAAAAGCGTATGGACGAAGACTGGGTGGTGGTATCGCCCGACGTCGGCAGCGTGGCGAGAGCGAGAAACTTCGCGTCCAGAGTCAACGCGTCGCTGGCGATAGTCGATAAACGCCGTCCCAAAGCCAACGCCATAGAAGTTATGAACGTCATAGGCGACGTGGAAGGCAAAAAGTGCCTTATGGTGGACGACATGATAGACACCGCCGGCACGATTGTTCAGGGTGCGGAAGCGCTTATGAAAAACGGCGCGAAGGAAGTTTACGCCTGCTGTACTCACGGGGTACTTTCAGGTCCCGCGCTCGACAGACTTACGGCGTCGCCCATAAAGGAGATAGCGGTTTTAGATACCATAAATATTCCCGAACGCATAAGAGAAAATCCCAAGATAAAAATTATTTCGACGGCAAAACTGATAGCGAAAGCCATAAACACGATATACGAAGACTCTTCGCTTTCCGCTATATACGAAGATTAAAGAGAAAAGCCGTTTCAAAACGGCTTTTCGTTTTCGGTTATTAAGATGAAACTCGTAGTAGGGCTCGGCAATTTCGGAAAAGAATACGAAAAGACTTTCCACAATCTCGGCTTCGCGGCGATAGATCGCGTAGCCGAAATTCTGGGTTTTAAATTTTCCAAGAAAAAATGCGACGCGAAGATAGCGGAAGGAAATATCGGTAAAGAAAAGGTCGTTCTAGCAAAGCCTTTAACCTATATGAACCTTTCGGGGCTTGCGGTCAAAGCCCTTACCGACTTTTACAAGGTCGATTTTAAAGACCTTCTTATAATCTACGACGACTACGACTTAAAAGAAGGGCATATACGGGTGAGAGAAAACGGGTCTTCGGGCACGCACAACGGTATGCGCAATATAGTCGAAACGACGGGAAGGTCCGACTTTCCGAGAGTAAGGATAGGCTTTAAGCCCGAAGAAGAACCGAAAATCCCGCTTATAAACTTCGTTTTAAGCAGGATACCGAAAGAAAAGGAAGAACTTTTCGTAAAATCTGCGCTCTCGGCGGCGAACGCCGCGGCGGCGTTTATAAAAGGCGAAAAAGTTCCCGACATAATGGCTGAATACAACGGCGAACCGAGATAATCTGCGTTTAAGATTTGCCGTAGGGAATTTATGCTTGAACAACTTAAAAACTTAAAAAACTCCGGAAATTCCGTCGCGGAATTTTGCGAAGCGATCCGCCAAGGCATGCCTTCGGCGGCGTTCGGCGTTACGGAAAGCTTTAAATATTTTCTCGCCGCGAGTATAGAAGACCCCGTTTTGTACGTCGTTAAAGACGCGTTTTCGGTAAGCGCGGCGGTAACTTCGCTTTCCGAAATATCCCGCAAAAAGACGGTGGGGATATTCCCGAAGGAAGAAACGCTGCTTTCCGTAAAAGCCTTCTCGAAGGACGTTACCTATTCGAGAATAAAGGCGGCTTACGAAATAGACGAAGCGAAAATAATCGTAACTTCCGCAGACGCCCTTATGCAGCCTTTCCCGAAGAAGATATCGGCTTTCACCGTTAAAAAGGGCGAAGAGACGGGGCAGGATAAACTGATAGGGTTTTTGGCGGCGACGGGTTACGAAAGAACCGATTTCGCGGAAGCGAAAGGCACTTTCGCGGTGCGTGGCGACGTGCTGGATATATTCCCCGTAAACTGCGAACTGCCGATAAGGATAGACTTTTTCGGCGACGAGATCGAGTCGGTAAAGACCTTCGATCCGCAAACGCGAAAGACGGTGTCGTTTTCAGATTCGGCAACTATCTTGCAGGCGGCGGAGTTTTTGTTTTCCGCGGAAGATATAAATAGCGTAAAACAAGCGTTACGTGAAGAGTTATCCAAGGCGAACGCCGAAAATTACGATAAAATAAAGACCTTATGCGAAGACGCCATCGCCGCGGCGGAAGCGGGCGGCGTTTCGGAAATAACGCAGGCGATACTGTTGTCGTCCTTTTTCGGGGACGTTTTTTCGAGACTTCCCGAAAACTGCGTGATAGTCTTCGACGAACCCAAGCGCGCTTACGACACGGCGACGTTTTCGGAAAAAGAGTTTAACGAACGGTTTTCATCTTTGTATCTTGCGGGCGCGACTTTAAGTTTCGCGAAGAAAAATCATACGGGTGTAGACGCGTTGAAAGAGAAACTTAAAGATTACAGGCTTTGCGCCTTGCAGACGACTTCCGCCGACGTGCGGTTTTTCAACCCCCTTAAAATAATAAACCCCAAAGTCTCGGGGGTAGCCGATTACTTTCACGATTTGAAAGAATTTTACGCCGACGTTAGAAACTGGACGTTCGGCGGCTATAAAGTATATATCTTTGCGGGCAGTCTTTCCCGCGCCGAAAAGACGGGGCAGTTTCTCGCCGAAAACGGCGTGGACTTCAACCGTCCCGACAAAAAGGTGAAGATTTTTGCCGACAAACTTTCCGCGGGATTTATATTCCACGAAGAAAAAACAGCCGTCATAGGCTGTAAAAACCTGTATACCGTCCAGCCTGCGGTAAAGCCCAAAACCAAAAAACAGAGTTTTTTCACCGCGCCCGAAACGGGGGATTTCTGCGTGCACGAAGTTCACGGCGTCGGAAAGGTGCTCGGCACGAAAAAGATAACGACTTTAGACGGCACGAAAGATTACGTCGCCGTGCAGTACGCCGGCGGGGACGTTTTATACGTTCCCGTCGAACAGATGGATATATTAACGCGGTATTTAGGGAGCGAGAAAAAGCCGAAACTTTCCAAAATCGGCGGGCAGGACTTCGACAGGATAAAACGTTCGGTAAAAGCGGGCATCAAAAAGATGTCCTTCGACTTAAAGAAACTTTACGGCGAGAGAAAGGAGAAAAAGGGGTTCGTTTTTCACACCGATAATGAACTCGAAAACGCCTTCGACGCGGCGTTCCCCTTTGAAGAGACCGCCGACCAGATATCCGCCGATAACGATATAAGAAAGGATATGACGTCGGATAAGGTCATGGACAGACTTATCTGCGGCGACGTGGGGTTCGGAAAGACCGAAGTGGCGTTCCGCGCCGTGTTCCGCGCCGCGATAAACGGAAAACAGGCGGCTATGCTTGCGCCGACCACGATTCTTACCGAACAGCATTACGCGACGGCAAAGGAAAGATTCGAAGGTTTCGGGGTAAGGGTAGCGGTGTTGAACCGTTTCAGGACGGCGGCGGAACAGAAAAAGATATTAAAGCGGCTTGCCGCGGGCGAGATAGATTTTATAATCGGCACGCACAGGCTTTTAAGTAAAGACGTGGCGTTCAAAGATCTGGGACTTCTTATTCTCGACGAAGAACAGCGGTTCGGCGTGGAACATAAGGAAAAGATAAAACTTTTAAAAAGCAACGTGGACACCCTTACGCTTACGGCGACGCCGATACCGAGAACCTTGCATATGTCGCTTGCGGGCATACGGGATATAAGCGTAATAAACACCCCGCCGAAAAAAAGACTGCCCGTGCAGACTTTCGTTACCGAAGAGTCGGACGCGCTGATTTCCGACGCCGTAAAAAGGGAAATAAACAGGGGCGGGCAGGCTTTTATACTCTACAACAGGGTGGAAAGCATAAATTCCTTCGCGGCGAAAGTGCAATCTCTTCTTCCCGACGTAAGAATAACGGTGTGCCACGGCAGGATGGACGAATCGGCGATAGAAAACGGCGTGATGAAATTTTACGGCGGGGAATCAGACCTGCTTATTTCCACCACCATAATAGAAAACGGAATAGACATGCCGAGAGCAAACACGCTTATAGTTATAGACGCCGATAGGTTAGGACTTTCAACGCTTTACCAACTTAAAGGAAGAGTAGGAAGAAGCGACAGGCTTGCTTACGCCTATTTTACTTTCAAAAGGGAAAAGGTTTTATCCGGCGCGTCTTTCGAGAGACTTAACGCCATAATAGAGTTCACCGAAATGGGCAGCGGCATAAAGATAGCCATGCGGGACTTGGAAATTCGGGGCGCGGGCAACGTTTTGGGCGCGCAACAGCACGGGCATATGGATAAAATAGGCTACGAACTGTATTCCAAACTTTTAAGGGAAGAACTTTCGGGAAAGGAAGAAAAAGTGCCCGATCTCGACGTGCGGCTTTCGGCGTATATTCCCGAAACGTATATAGAAAGCGACGTGGCGAGAATGGGCGCGTACAAGGAAATAGCGGAAATAAATTCCGAAGAGTCTGAAAAAGACTTTATCTCGTGGGCGGAATCGTCTTACGGTCCTATCCCGCAGGAAGTTAAAAATCTCATAGATATCGCCGTCGTGAAATTTACGGCGATGAAAATTTCGGCGGCGTGCGTTACCTTAAAGCGGGGGGAAAATTCCATCGGGTTCGACGGGGTAAAACCGCTCGATAACCCCGCGCTTTTATCGGCGCTCGAAAAATATAAGGGGATAGCCCGCATAACGGTTTCCGCAAACCCGAAAATAGAGTTCGCGGAAGACGCGTCGGGGAAAAGCGCGACGCTTCAAAACATGCGCAAATTTCTCGCGCTCGCGACCGCGTAAAAGCCGTACGGGGGCGGTTTTTGCGGGAAAATCCCGTAAAATAATTGCGTAAAATAATTGCGTTTTTCGTCAGGATAATATATAATGGATAGGTATAATCGATAAGTTTACTCTTGTCAGGGAGAAAAACATGAAAAAAAGACTCATAAAAATTTTGACCCTTGCGTTCGCGGTAATAATGTGTTTTTCCGCGTCTTTCGGCTGTAATCTCGTTACGAAAGACAACTTAAAGGATATGGAACAGGTCGTCGCTACGGTGAATATCAACAAGGAAGACAACGTCTATAAAAGGGACGTGGTCATGGCGTATATCAACTACGGTTATATTTACGTGCAGTATTACGGATATTCGCAGGAAAGGACGATGCAGATGATACTCGACGGACTTATCGAGTCGCATATCATGGTTCAAGAAGCGATGAACGTCTTTGAAAACGACGCGAATTTCGTTAAAGACGACGCCTATCCCGCGTACACCGCCGAAAGATATCTTTCGGAAGAAGACAGGCTTTCCGCGCTTTACGACACTTACGTTACGATAAACGATCTTTTGGACAGGTATTCGGACGAAGAAAAACCCGCCGAAAACAAAGACGACTTAAACGAAACGGTAAGGACCGTTCCGACCGGAGCGCAGAACGCCGAAAAGGACGTGGACAAACAGGCGTATATCGACGAAGGTTTCGATACGAGTAGCAACGAATACAGGGTAAACTCCCTTGCGAAAGTCGTGAAAATGTTAAAGTCCAACGGACTTTTGGGCGACGCGTATCAGGGAGATATAAAGGACACCGACTATTTCGCGCAGATAAAAAAGACCAACATGGAGCAGAAAGTAGTCGATAATTACGAAGAAAAATTGCTGAACGAAGTGCGTTCGGAACTCACCTACGACAGGCTTTCCGCGGCGTACCTTGATAAAAAGACCGAACAGGAGAACTGGTCCAACGCGGAATTCGTTTCCGCACTTTCTTCGGCTACCGCCGCAAAGCCCGTTCTTTACAGCAAGCAGGGCACTTACGGTTACGTCTATAACCTGCTTTTGGGAGTAAACGACTACCAAAGCAAGGAAATTTCCGATCTTAACGCCGAAAGCAATCTTTCCGACGCCGAGCGCGCCGCCCGCCGTGCGGAAATACTTAATTCCACGACGGTGAAGGATCTGCGTTCTACCTGGATACTTTCGGGCTACGATTTCGACGGCGAAAAATTCACAGGCGATTACACCTTCGCGAAAGACCCCGCAAACAGCCTTCCCTTTAAGGGCGAAGTGAATCTCTTGAAAGACGCGACGGAAGAAGATCCCGCAGTCTACGGCGTAGAAGACGTCTATACCTACGGGCTCAAAGATTTCGTCGCCATGATGAACGAGTACGTTTACGGTAACGCGGCGGTCGGCGAAAACGACGCGGACGTTTCCGTCTATAAAAAATACGACTGTAACGTTAAGCCCGCGGAATACGAAAACAAGATAAACGAATTGCTGTTCGCCTTTTCCACCGACGGCGGCTCGCTCAACACCTACAAAGGTTACGTCATAAAGCCCGCGGTCGACGGCGCGAATACCGAAGAATACGTAAAAACTTTCGGCGATGCGGGGAGAACTCTTCTCACCATGGGCGACGCGAGTTATATAATAGTCGCGTCGGACTACGGCTATCACGTGATGTTCTTCTCCCTTGCCTTTGACGCCGATTACGGTTACGCTACTCTGGACGAGTATCTCGACAGTCTCGATATCGATATAGGCGGGTACGCGACTTACGAAGAGTACTTTAACGCCATGCTCGGCGACTGGGAAGAATTCGAGAAGAGCGACAACTACCTGTATTTCCTTTCGAGCGAACTTATCTCCGGCAAGACGGCTAACGTCGTGTCGGCAAAGCGTACGGAAATAGTCAACAGGTACGTTCGGGAGACCGACGGCGCGGTCAAAGTTTACGAAAACAGGATGAAAGATTTATTCGGCAATTAAACGTTTTAGCGGAGTGGACAGGGGGCAAGATTTTTGCCCCCTGTAATTTTTAGTCGGGAACGCATATGATAATTTTTTTCGATACCGAAACTTCGGGGCTTTACCCCGGGCAGATATGCCAACTTTCCTACGTTTCGGAAGGGGCGGAAGGGATAAACGCCAAGAATTTTTATTTTTCCGTCGATTCCGTGGAATACGGGGCGTACAGGGTACACGGGCTTTCCAAAGAAAAACTCGAAATACTTTCGGAAGGCAGGCGTTTTTGCGACCGTGCGGAAGAAATTTACGCCGACTTTACCGCGGCGGATATCGTAGTCGCGCACAACGCGCCCTTCGATATATCCTTTTTAGGCACGGAATTCAAAAGGGCGGGCTACGATTTTAAACCCAAGGAAACCTTCTGTTCTATGAGAAAAACGGCAAAGTTTTGCAAGATACCGAGAAGTTGTTCGCAAGGGTATAAGTATCCCAAACTTTCGGAACTGTGTTCGCATTACGGCGTTTCTGACGTGGACGTGTATTTTGAAACGCAGGACCTCTTCGGGTACGCCGGCGGGTTTCACGACGCCAGATTCGATACCGTGGCCATGTATCTTGCGGTCAAAAAGGCGATCAAAGAAGGCGACGTAACAAAATTAAAGGAGTTTTTATGATAAAACTTGAAACGCATTGCCATACGCCTGGCGCAAGCCCCTGCGCCGACTGCGATTTCGACCTTGCGGTAAAAAAGTACGCCGCGGCGGGCTACGGCGGGGTAGTTATCACCAACCACCTTTCGGAATACAGTTATGCGCGCCTTTCGGGGAACTCTCACAGGGAAAAGACGGACTCGTATTTCGGTTGTTATTACTCGGCGAAGGAAAAACTCGAAAAGGCGGGGATCAAAGCCTTCTGGGGCGTGGAAGTAAGGGCGTTCTGCCCGAACGGGGATTTTTCGGAGTATATGCTGTACGGACTTACGGAAAAGGATATGTACGACAACCCCCCGCTTTACACTTTCACGCAGGAAGAACTTTTCCGCCTTGCCGAAAAGAAAAACGCCTTTATGTATCAGCCGCACCCGTTCAGGACGGGAGTATCTTGCGGAAACCCCGCGTTTTTGCACGGGGCGGAAGCCTTTAACGGACACAGCACGCATTTTAATTACAACGTGCTGGCCGTCGATTTCTGCGAGAAAAATCATATAATAAAGATGTCGGGGACCGACTATCACCACGATTTCCAGCCCGTTATCGGCGGAATATTCGTGCCCGACGGGATATCGGACGAAAAGACACTTACGGAATTTCTGAAAAATAACGCGTTCGATATTATCAGCGACGAAACTTTCTACGAAAGAGAACTTAAAAACAACAAGGAGAAAACCCGTTGAATTTTGAAAACGTATTGATAACGGTCGTAGCACTTCTTCTGCTTGCCGTACCGGGGTTTATATTCGCGAAACTCAAAATGTTTCCGGAGGGCGCAAGCAAGGCGTTTTCCGTTATGGTGCTGTACGGCTGTCAGCCGGTAATGATAATAGTCTGTTTTCAGAAGACCGCTTTCGATCCCGCGCTGGGACTCAATATGCTGTACGTCTTTCTGCTTGCCGTAGCGGTGCACGCCGCTATGTTCGCGCTGCTTTTTCTGTGCTTTAGAAAAGCCCCGAAAGACGATAAGACCAAGATAATAAAGTACGCGGGTTCGTTTTCCAACTGCGGATTTATGGGCGTGCCGTTTTTGCAGGCGTTGTTTTCGGGAAACGCGGCGCAGGGCGAAATACTTATCTACGGCGCGATAGTCATCGCCGTGTTCAACGTTTTCAACTGGACGGTGGGCGTGTTTATGATGACGGGGGATATAAAACAGGTGTCTTTGAAAAAAATCGCCCTTAACCCCGTTATAATATCCGTCGTAATAGGGTTTTTACTCTTCGTACTCATAGGAAAGCCGATAGTTTCCCTTGCGGAAGAAGGCACGACTATGCACACCGTACTTTCTCGGTTTATGCAGACGTTAAATATAATTTCCGAAGCGGTAACGCCGTTATCTCTTACCGTTATCGGTATAAAACTTGCGGGCGTGAACTTAAAGAAACTGTTCTTGGATTTAAAGGCTTACCTTGCGGTGTTGTTTAAGAATATCGTCATGCCGCTTATCGCTATGTTCGCGACGGCGTTTTTGCCCGTCGACTCTACGGTGAAATACGCGGTGTTTTTCCTTCTTTCAATGCCCGCGGCGACGGGCACTACGCTTTTTGCGGTGAAATTCGGCGCGGACGCCGACTTTGCGTCGGTGTGCGTTATTTTAAGTACCGCGCTGTCCGTCGTTTCGGTGCCGCTATTATTCCTTTTGATGAATAACGGGCTCGGCGTGGCGATATAAAAACATTACGCGGGTTTTCGGCGTATAATGTGTTATGCCCGTAAAAGCCGTTATAGATTTAAGGAAAATAGTCAAAAACGCCGAAAGGGTGAAAGCCCTTCTCCCCGAAAACACCAAACTTTGCGCCGTGGTAAAAGCCGACGCCTACGGGCACGGCGGACAGGAAGTCGCCGCGGCTCTTTACAGGATCGCCGATTGCTTTGCCGTAGCCACGGTGGAAGAAGGGATAGGTTTAAGGCTTTCGGGCATAGATAAAGAGATACTCGTTTTAACCAAGGCGTTTCATAGCGACGTTTTTAAAGCCGTGATCTACCGCCTTACCCTTACCGCCGAAAGCGGAAAAGATTTAAAAATCTATCTAAACGCTGCAAGAAAACTCAAAACCCGACTTTCCGTCCACTTAAAATACGATACGGGTATGCGTAGACAGGGGTTTTCGGGGTTAGAAGAACTTAAAAGCGCTTTCGAATTCTGCAAAGGGCGAAAGTATATCGCGGTAACGGGGCTTTACACCCATTACGCCGCCCCCGAAAGGAAAAGTTCTGTTGCGGCGGCAACGGATAAATTTTCTGTTGCAATAAATCTTGCCAGGGGTTATAATAAAGATATAATCTGCCACGCTTCGGCAAGCGGCGGGTTTTTGGCGGGCAAGTTTTTCGATATGGTAAGGATAGGTATACTTCTTTACGGATATACCCCCTTTAAGACGGATAAAATAAAGGTAAGCCCCGCCATGAAAGTTTTTGCGCCCGTCGTAAGAGTTCGCACGCTTAAAAAGGGCGAATCCGCACTTTACGGCGAAAAGACGGCAAAAAAGGACGTTTCCTTTACGCTGGTGCGGTACGGCTACGCCGACGGACTTTTCCGAAAGGAAATAAAAGGGCAGTTCAATAACCGCTGTATGGACGTTACGGCGGTAACGGGAAAGGCGCGTAAAAACTTCGTCGCGGTTATGGATAACGCCGAAAAACTTGCCGAAGAGTACGGCACTATTCCCTACGAAATTCTGGTAAAATGCGCTCTGCGCGCCGAAAAAATATATTTAAGGTAGACTATGGTAAAATATTACATCAAACGGGCGGGTTTGCCGTTTTTGTATCTTCTTTTCATGATAATGCCGGCTCTCGGTATCCTTGCGATAGGCGACAGCCTTTTATGGCTTAAAATAGTTCTCGGCGCTCTCGCCGTCGCGCTTTACTGCGTCGTCGTGGCGATGGCTTGCTATAAGGAAGGGCAGGACGCCGTAAAGGTGCGCGCCGCCAACGATTTGGAACGCATGGTGATAGTAAGGACGGGCGAAAACCGACCTTTGAAAATCCACGAAGAGTACAAGCCCCATAAAGGGTTTATCATGGGGCTTTTCACCGTGATACCGCTCTTGTTTTTAGCCGCTCTGCACACCCTTTTGTACCTTACCGCGGGAGTCAGATGGGCGGGGGCTGCGATGGTGCTTTTGTATCTCGTATTTTTCGAATTCTTTATGATGGACGCGGTGGTCGGCGACGGGGCGACGGAAAGCGTTTCGGAAACGCCCTGGTACGAGATGTACGGCGCGCTTATCGCCGTACCGATAATAATTCTCGTTGCGGGGATAAGTTATATCGTGGGCGCGAGAAAGATACTGCGCCAGCAAGAGATGATTAAGGCTAAACAGCGCGAAATATACGGAGAATAGAGTTGAGAATAGTCGGGGGAACTTTAAGGGGCAGAAAACTCAATACCTTTAAGGGAAACGACATCCGCCCCACGGCGGATAACGTAAGGGAAAGTCTTTTCAATATTTTGGGCGAAAAGACCGAAGGTTCTCATTTTCTCGACCTTTTCTGCGGCACGGGCGCGGTGGGAATAGAAGCGTTGTCCCGCGGCGCGAAAAGCGTTACTTTCAACGATTTAAATAAAGAAAGCGTAAGCCTTACGAAAAAAAACCTTATTTCTCTCGGCGTATCGGGGCGTTTATCGCAAAATGACGGCGTGAGTTTTCTTGAAAACACTTCGGAAAAGTTCGATATCGTATATATAGATCCGCCGTACAAAAGCGGCGTTAAGATACCCGCGCTGAACAAGGTGTCGGGTGTGCTTGAAAGCGGCGGTATCGCCGTCTTGGAAGACGAATCGCCCTTTATCGGCACGGCGGACGGGCTTATCCTTACCGACGTAAGAAAATACGGCAGGGTGTATCTTAACTTTTTCGAGAAAAAAGAAGACGGCGCGGCGGTGTTCGCGGGGACTTTCGACCCCGTGACGGAAGGGCATTTTGCCGCCGTAAATAAAGCGGTACGCGCCTTCGGTAAAGTGTTCGCGGTACTCGGCGTAAACCCCGAAAAGACGCCGTTTTTCACCCGTGAAGAAAGAAAAGAATTTCTTACCGAAACCTTTAAGGACGTAAAAGAAGTGGAAATTCTCGACTTTACGGACTTTAAGGACATAGAAGAATACGCAAAGCACCTTAAAGACGTCGGCGTAAAGTATTACGTCAGGGGAATAAGGGACGAAAAAGACTTTATTTACGAGAAAAAAGCCGAAAGGAAAAATCTTGCCCTATACGACGGCATAAAGACGGCGTATATATTATGCGGTAAGGAATTTTCGGGAGTTTCGGCAAGCAAGGTAAAAAAGAATATGTTGTCCGGCAAAGAATATAAAAGTTTTCTGCCGCAAAGCGCGAAAGAGACGATAGCGCGGGCATTCGAAAATAAAGGTAAAACGACGGGGGAAAAAGGGTAAATGGACCTTTTCGACGTGGCGAACAACGCTAAAAACAACGTTCCGCTCGCCGAGCGTATGCGGGCGAACACAATTTCCGAATTTTTAGGGCAAAAGCATCTCGTTTCCGAAACGGGGCTTTTGTTCCGCGCCATACGCACCGACAGGCTGGGAAGTTGTATCTTCTGGGGTCCGCCGGGGTGCGGTAAGACCACGCTTGCCAACGTTATCGCCAACAATACCGACGGCAATTTCGTGCGCTTAAACGCCGTGTCGAGCGGCGTTTCCGACGTAAAGAAAGTCATAGACGAAGCGAGAGAAAACGCCAGACTCTACGGCAAAAAAACCTACCTTCTCTTGGACGAGTGCCACCGTTTCAACAAGGCGCAAAGCGACAGTTTACTGCCCGCTATTGAGAAGGGCGATATAATATTTATAGGTTCTACGACGGAAAATCCTTACGCGTCGATGACGCCCGCTATCGTTTCGAGATGCAGGGTGTTCGAACTTAAAAGGCTTTCGGAAGACGATATCGTTTTCGCTCTTAAAAAAGCGCTAAAAGATAAGGAACGGGGTTTCGGAAACCTATCCGTTACGGTGGACGACGACGCGATATTCCATATCGCGAATATCGCCGCGGGCGATTTAAGGGTAGCGTACAACGCGCTCGAACTTGCGGTTTTGACCTCTTCGCAGGATAAGGACGGGAAAATCAGGGTAACCCTTAAAGACGCCGAAGAATCCATACAGCAAAAAGCCCTTTCTTTCGACGAACAGATGTATTACGATATGCTGTCGGCGTTTTGCAAGAGTTTACGGGGCAGCGACGCCAACGCCGCGCTTTATTATATGCAACGCCTTATTCAGGGCGGGTGCGATCCGTTGCTTATCGCCCGCAGGGTGATAGCCCACTCGGCGGAAGACGTGGGAATGGCGGATCCCAACGCGCTCGTTATAGCGACCAACGCGCTTTTTGCGTACGAAAGGATGGGACTTCCCGAAGGGCTTTTGCCGCTTACGGAAGCGGTAATATACGTCTGCGAAGCGGAAAAGTCCAACTCGGTGGTGATAGCGATGGATTCTTCCGCAAAAGACGCAAGGGAGATAAAGGACGACAACGTTCCGCCGTGGGTCAAAAACGCCGTGTACGGAAGTAAGGAAGACAAGGCGATGGCAAAGCAGTATAAATACCCGCACGATTACGGCGGATACGTGGAACAGCAATACCTTCCCGACGGCGTAAAGGACAGAGTGTATTACGTTCCCAAAGACAACGGCTACGAAAAGACCGTAAAAGAAATAAGAAAGAGAAAAGGCAAGAAAAAATAAAAAACAAAAAAATCGTGGCGGGCATTTGAAAATGCCCGCCACGAACTTTATTTTTCTTTGCCGTCAACTTTTCTTTCTTAAAACGAAATAGGTTATAGTGCCGCAAATACAGGTAAACAGGGCAAGAATAGCAAGTACGTTCCTTACCGTTACGTTGGGTTCGTTGACGAGATATTTCACTTCGACGTAGCCTTCTTTAACGCCGTCAGCCGTATCGAAAGATATATAAAGGCTGTCGGCGTGCTTTTTTATAAGCCGTACTTCCGTCGTTTCCGTAAACTCGGCGATAATATCGGTAAGTTCGGGATCGGAGTACACCGTGCAGGGCTTTATCTTTTCTATCGTATAGTTTACGGTGTCCGCGTCTTCGTAACGCTTATCGGTGGTGAAGTTTGCGGGTACGTACACCGCTATATCTTCGCCGCCTGCTTTAACGCTGCCGAAAAGATATTCCGTGCCGAGCGCGGTAAAGTAATATTCGGCGTTTATCTTAACGCCTTTTTCAAGCCGCAGAACCCCGTTTTCCCCGTCTTTTAAGGTAAATATATCGGTTTTGGTCATAACCGGCAGAATATACGCCGAAACTTTGGTCGTAACGTACACCGTCTTTTGGGAAACGGTCTTTACGACGTCCTTTTCTTCCGCAGCGGCGGCGGGAACCAAAACCACGCCGCTATCCGTCGCCAGCGCGTAATAGTCAAGCGAAGAATACGGGGAGTTTATAGCGATTTCCCCTATAAGCGCGTATTCTTCCCGCTTTTCCGCAAAGTCATTGAAAACGAACGCCCCGTCCGTATAGTCCACACCGTAAACGGGGTAGCCGCCTTTCACCGTATAGATTTTAAGTTCGGCGGGAACGTTGTCGTCGAGAGCGAAGTCGCCGTCTTTTTCGCAAGCGCCGAAGTCGGCGTTGCCGAGAGTGTCGGTCTTATAGATAAAGTCGCTGCCCGCAACCGAGTACGCGACGTCTTTCCCGTCGAAAGAAAGCGCGTAAGCCGTTATATCCCCGTAGGGTGATACGAAAGCCGCGGTAAAACCTTCGCCGTCGAACCTATATATCTTGCCGTCTTTTAAGGCGAAGATATTGCCCGCAAGATCGAAGGAAAACTGCGAAGTAAGTTGCCTTTCGCACAGCACGGTTTCTTTAACGTTTTTATAGACGTAAAGGTCGTCGGCAAAATACAGGTTGTCCGCGCAGTCGGTAAACACGGCGTTCGCCGTTACGCCCACCACCGTCTTTTCGGAAAGCGAAAGGTCTTTTTCGTTCACCGTGATTATCGTGGTGTTCGCGCCGTTGTTGGAGAGAACGTAAAACTTCCCGCCCGAATAGAACGCGTCCTTTACGGTGGATATCGTTCTTAAAGTCTGCGGCGTTTCGTCGCCGTAGCGGAAAACGCTTATCACGTTGTCCGAAGAGTAAACTACCGCGGTTTTTCCCGCCGCGAAATAGTCGGGTGCGTCGTCTATGAACCTGTTGTCGAAATATTCTTGTTTATACCCGTCGAACCCGTCCGTTAACGATAATACCGTCATTTTATTCGTGTCGGTAACGACAAGTCCGTCCCCGAATTTCTTTATAAGCTGTATACCGTTCAACCTGTTGTAGGCGGTCTTGCCGTCGGCTATCGCAAAGCCCGTGAATTTAAGTGTATCGCCTTCCACCTTGAATTCCTGCACGCAGTTGCCTTCACTGTCGGTAACGAGAAGATTTTCGCCCTTAAAGGAAAGCCCTTCGGGACGCAGGATTTTACCGAGATCGAAAGGCGACGGCTCGGTGGACAGGGCGACGTCCTGCTTGCTTTCGAGATCCACTTTGCGGATAGCGCCTTCCTTTATGTAGTAAAGGTGGTCGTCGCTCGCTATCATCGCCGAAGGGTTGACTTCCGAAAGTATCGTTTCGGGTTCGGCAAGCATGTCCGAAAGCAAAGTCCTGT
>JAEEGH010006234.1_pt1 | contig 29325 bp, 21 predicted proteins | sample 9134181 | NCBI WGS metagenome assembly JAEEGH01 (sample SAMN16246544, study PRJNA631951) | gut metagenome | biome: gut microbiome; feature: rumen; material: DP-attached | host: Bos | place: Iran: Karaj | collected 2018-10 | reverse complement strand
TGTCCAGGCAGAAGACTTCGGCGAGTTGCTTGTCGTCCATGTCGGCGAGCCATGTTTCGCCGGCGTTCACGGTCAAGTTGGCGATGGCTTTTTTGGTTTCGAGGAGGGCGTTGATTTTCTCTTCGAAGGTGCCTTTGGTGATAAAACGGTGGACTTGGACGTTGCGCTTTTGGCCGATACGGAAGGCGCGGTCGGTGGCTTGGGCTTCGATGGCGGGGTTCCACCACAAATCGTAATGGATGACTTGCGAGGCGGCGACGAGGTTTAGGCCGGTGCCGCCTGCCTTGAGCGAGAGAATGAGCACTTTGCAGTCCGGGTTTTCCTGGAAGTCCTGGATCATTTCGGAGCGCTGCGTTTGTGTGCAACCGCCGTGGTAGAAATGCGTGCGGAGGCCGAGTTCGCTTTCGATGGTGGATTTCAGCAGGTGGCCCATTTCGGCGAATTGCGTGAAGATGAGCGTCTTTTCGCCTTGCTCTTGGATAGATGTGAGGAGGTCCAGAAGCATTTGCATCTTGCCGGATTCGAGTTTGTTGGACTTTTGAAGGGCGGCGCTTTCTTGGGAGTCCGCGGCGTCTTGTGTCGAGGATGCGGCGCTTTTTGTGTTTGCGAGGCCTTTCAGGAATGTGGCGGGGTGATTGCAGATTTGCTTGAGGGCGAGAATCATCTGCAAGATGATGCCCTTGCGTTTGAATAGGGCGTGTGCATCGTTTGCTTTTTCGCTGAGCGCCTGCTCCATTTCAAGCTCTTGCATAAAGTGCTCGAGCGTTTTTTGATAAAGGGCTGCTTGCGAACGGGTGAGTTCGGCGTATTCGTCCTGGATGATTTTGTCGGGCAAGTCGCTGATGATGCTCTTGTCGGTCTTGAGACGGCGCAGCATGAACGGTGCCGTGATTTTGCGGAATGTTTCGGCGACGATTTGGTTGCCGTTCTTTTGAATGGGCGTTTCGAACTTTTCACGGAATTCGCTTGCGCTGGGGAAGAAGCCGCGGTTCGTGAAGTCCATGATGGTCCAAAATTCCATGAGGCGGTTTTCGACTGGCGTGCCGCTCATTGCAATTTTCATGGGGGCGTGCATCCGGCGAAGCAATTTGCTCTGTTCGCTGTCGGCGTTCTTGATGTTTTGCGCTTCGTCGATGATAATCGTTTGCCATTCGCGGGAATTTAGGTCATCGAAGTCTTTGCGGAACGTGGCGTATGTTGTTAGCAACATGTCGGCGTTGAATTTTTCGAGGTCGCGGCGACCGCCGTGATACGCGAAGAACGTAAGGTCCGGTGCGAACTTCTTGATTTCGACTTGCCAGTTGCAAAGGAGGCCGGCGGGCATCACAACGATGGCTTTTTTCTCTGCGAATTTACCTTCCTGTTTCATCTTGAGGAGGAACGTGATGACTTGTAGCGTCTTGCCGAGGCCCATATCGTCGGCGAGAATGCAACCGAATCCGATTTCCAAATTTTTGTACATCCAAGAGTAACCGCGAATTTGGTAGGGGCGGAGTGTCGCGTTCAGATGTTCGGGCAACGGAATGTCTGTTTCTGCACGCCAGGCGTCGAATTGTTGCTTGAAATCGCTCGCCATTTCGACGGGAATGTTGTCGCATTCGCCGGTGAAGCAGGCTTGTACGAGTTTGGCTTGCGTGATTTCTGGAACGGAATCTTCTTCGAGGATTTCGTCGGTGGAAGTCGCGGCGTCTCCAGTAGCTTCCTCGGCGGCTTTTTTGCCGTTTTTCGCAGACTCACTAGATTTGCCTTCTATTTTATCTCGGATGGATTGCAAATCCTGTTCGGTAATTTGCACGTAACTCGACTTGTATTTTAAAAGTCCGTCCGCTTGCTCGGCGAGTTCCAAGAATTCCTTTGCCGAAATGTTTTCGTCACCGATGGCGATTTCCCAATCAAAGTCTAGCAGGTCACCGGCAGTAAATGCTCCAAAGCTCATGCTGCCTTGCAAACGCATCTTGGGTTTGGGTTTGCCTATGTTCAACAAGTTCTTGGGAATTTCCGTTTGGATGCCGAACAGTTGGAGCTTTTTAAGGCAATCCTGCAAAAAGTCGAGGAGTTCTGCGCCACGCATCAAAATCGGTTCGCTCGCACGTCGTTCCAAATAGGCGTCAAGCGGCTTGAATCCGTCGGCGATGCCATTTAGAACGCTCATAATCGAGAGCAGGCGCGAATCGTTATTCTCGAAAAGTTCCGAAAGTGGCGTGCGTTTCGCAACATTTAGCAGTCCCGCCGCATTCCCGGCAACGCTCGTTGCTGTTCCGTCTTCATCGAGTACAAAAACATCCAGCGCAACATCTTCGTCCATTTCGCTGCAGACAAAGAGAATTTGCGTACGGCAACCGAGGCAAGAATACACCGAAAGCCATTGCTGGATTTTCCCCGGAATGGCGTGCGCGTTGTTTGCGAGTTTGCCAGAGACGCTATCGAAAAAAAACGAGAGCAAATTGCCGTGATTTGTCTTGAGAGGCGTCTTGTATGTGCGAGCGAATTTCAAAAGTTGAGAAATGAACAGTGAAAGTATGTGCTCGGCGGGTTCTACAATTTCGTAAAACGATTCGTCCTTGCTTGTCCATGCAAGTTCTCGCGGAGCTGTCACTTCAAGGTCTGCGACGATATGCAGAATTTCAGGGAGCATTTCGGCGGGGAGCCAGCGCATCTGCGCCACTTCTTTCCCAATCCAGAAAACTTGCGGATAAATCGCCCCGGTGCGCACAAGGTAGAATGCCACTTGCAACATCAGGTGCAAGTATCGCACGGAGTAGTGGTGCCACGAAAAATTGCCGGCGCTGAGGCAGCAAAGGGCGCCCATTACGTTCGTGACGGTGAGGTTGCTGTTGATGACTTTGTCGGCCATCGACTGTTCAAATTTCCAGTGCCATCCGGGCTTGTGGAAAAGCCGCAACTGTTCGTTTTCCATCAGGAACGTCTTCGCGTTGTTCACGCGGAAATGTTCCGAGAAAACGTCGAAGTTCTCGAAGTCGCAAAAGAACTTGTGGCACGCCTGGAGTTCGTCTGTAAAGCTCTTGCGGAAGTTCCCGGCGGGGCAGAACTTGGGGAAGTTTTGCAACATCGCAGGCAGAATATGCGAGTAGTCCTTCCAACTTTTGAAATCGAATGTCGGCAGTTGCTTGGGCGGGATGCTGTTTAGCGATTCGCGACCCGAGCCTTTATATCCGCCGAATAAACTAGCGCTTGCGTCTTCGGCGTGGCTGAGTTCGGCTGCGTTTTGTTCTTCACGTTCCGTGCGTTCAACGCTACCCCCGGCGCTGTCCCCATTTTCATTCCCGGCGCTGTTCGCAATAGCACCCTCGGCGACGTTACTTACTCCGCCCACAAGTCTCGTCGCCTTGCTGAACGACCTCACGAGATTTGCTTCGGCGGGCGCTTCCATCTCCATCGCATCCGGCTTGAAGTCCTTGATAAATTCAAGGTCGAGCCCGTGAATCTTGAAAAGGATGTTAGGTTCCTTGTCCGCCTGTTCTGCAATTTTCAAGAACGTGGCGACAAGGTACTTGCATGGGCGTTCGTCGCGACAGTCGCAGCCCATGTTGACTTTCGCCGGGTCGTCAAAAAGCTGGAGCCCGCTTTTGCTCATCAAGAGTTCGAGTGACGGACTCAATGCCTTGTTGTTTAATGCCAAAAGTTCCGCGGGTTGCTGCTTTAAAAAGCTCACGAAGATTTCGGAAGATTCTTTTGAAAATTTTGGGAAGACGATGTAATTGTTGTGCAGCCCGCCATTCGGGCCTTTCACCACGGAAATCACGCGGTTATCGACGATATCGACGCTTGTGACTTGACCGCGCGATGCAAACTTGAGCCCCTGCAAAATAGCCTGCTCACTTGCCGTCGCAAGAATCGAGCAAAGCCACTTGTTTGCCCACCAAGTCTTACCATAACTTCCAAAATCCATGAGTCCAAATATAGTAAAAAGTGCTCAAATGAACAACGGGACCTTTTATCTGCGGTTTTATTCTGTTTGTCGTTTTGCTTATGTTGATTGGTTTCTTTTTTGTTATTTTTTACGCCGTTCAATCTTATTAGGTGGATGATTATCAAACAGTTACTTAAAAATCCGTTTGTTTCAATTACGCTTGTCGCGCTGCTTGTCCAGTTTGCGATGCTCCTTCTGTTCTATAACTTGCCGGATCCGCTTGGGTTATCCCTTACGGAACTGTTCGAAGGCAAAATATTTTGGCAGATCCTCATGGCGGTGGGTACGATTTTGTTCGTGTCTGCCATTTTTGCGTTCTTGAAAGCGCCGCGTGCGTTGGCTCTCTTTTTTGGATTCTATTTTGTTCTGGCGACTGCCGATTATGAAGTGTTCCGTTTTTCGCACCAGCGTTTGTCTTTTTCTTTTTTGAGGACGTATTTCCATTTTTCGAATATTACGGATGCGACGACTATTGGAACGCTTGGCGGGGATCTCAAGGGAACGATTCTGTATATTTCACTTGCGCTGGCGTGTGTTGTTGCGAGTATCGTGTTCTGTGTCGTTTATACAATGCGAAAGAGGGCGGCCAGGGGCGTTCTTACGGGGCACTACCTTTCGCCTGAAAAGCCTGCTCGGAAAGTCCCTGTCGTGTTTATTTCGGTGGGCGCCACGTTCTTGCTTCTGCCCTTGATTTTCTTTGCCTGTGGCGTTCGCGGGGATCTCTACCTCCCGATTACGCATACACATATAAACTTGCGCATGACTCTGGGCAAATATACGTTGACGGCTCCGGTATTGCATATCGCCGTGCAGGAAACGTTCGAGTTCTTCTACGACAACGAAAAGATTACGGACGAAATCCGCAAGGACATGGAATCGTTCCTCCCTGAAAACATGGTGGCGAATCGCCTGAATGTTAAGGATTTTCCGGTGTACCGTGCGGCTCCGAATCATGAATATCGCGCGAAACAGCCCTACAATATCGTGTTTATCATGGGCGAGTCTTTCAAGGGACGCATTTTTAACCGCATGTTGGAGGGCGATACGACTCTTGCTCCGAACTTGTGGAATCTTGCGACGGGAAAAATGTTCACGAACGGTGGTGGCGGTCTCTGGTTCAAGAACGGCTACAGTGGGGGATATCCCACGGTTCGCGGGACGATGGCGACTTATTTAGGATTCCCGTCTCACCCGAATCGCGACTTGCCGAGTTTTTATTCTTCGAACCATTTCACGGGAATTCCCGAGTATTTAAAGAATTACCACAAGTTTTACATTACCGTTTCTAATCCGATATTTGACCATACTTTACCTTTTGTAGAAAGGTTTTATGGAAACAACTGGAGTTTTCCGCAGAACGTGACTGACGGTACCATCATTGACAGCGTTGGTATCGACATGGTTATTTCGCACTTGCCGAAACTGCCTACGGATAGCTCCTGGTTTATTGCGTTCAACACAATCACGTCGCATATTCCATTCTTTGAGTATCCCGATGATTTCGCGCCGAAGCCGGACGATGCCATGGCCCGCTATTACAATGCGATTCGCTATACGGACCAGCAACTGGGCCGCTTTTTTGAAAAGCTTTCGTCCCGTCCTGATTTCGAGCGAACAGTTATCGTAGTTCTTGGCGATCACGACACGCCTGTGGATTCCGTCGATTACGCGGTGCCGCAGCCGCTGGGCGTTTCCGTTTCGAGAATATTCATGGGAATTTTCTCACCGGATAGCAATTTGTTCAATGGACTTACGGTCCGTGAAGATGTTGCATCGCAGCTCGATATGGGCCCTACGGTGATGGACCTTGCCCAGGTTCGCGAACCGAACCATTTTTGGGGGTATGATTTGCTGACAGAAGAACGACCGGCGGAACAACCTTCGCTTTTCTTCTCGCAGAACGCCTATTTTTTGGGATTTCGTGATCATGTGCTCACTGGGGGGCTCGATAACGAAGAAGTCTATAGCGATATAGACGGATCTTTTAAAGAGGTGAAGGATTCTGTTTCGTTAACTTGGAAGAAACGTGCTGTTTCTACCTCAAAGGTATTGCGCTCGCTTCTCCGGAATGATAACATGGAACCTAGATAAAATATTTTTTTATATTGAGAATTATGACTACTAAAAAGACTCTTGTAGAACGCTTTTCCAATTGGTACATTCCCTTAATCTGTAGGCATCAGTATAAGGCGCTTACCTTCTATTTGCTGCTGGCAGTACTCCTGTCCGTCTTGATTCTTTACAAGCCCGGGCTTAAGCTCGATGCGGACCTTTCGCATCTTTTGCCGGAGGATACGCCGAGCGTCAAGGCTTTGCAGGAATCGTTTACGAGATTCGGCAGCACCGACCGTTTTACGATTGCCATACAGAGCGAGGACATGAATCTTGTTTTGGAATCGCAGGATTCCATCGCTGCCTATATTCACAATAACTGGCAGGGCGATTTTGTCTCGACTCAGGTTGATAACAATAACCAGTTCTTTAAAGACAATGCGTTGTTGTATTTGCCTGTAAAGCATTTGGAGAATATTCGCGACAATCTCGATGACTTGCAGTTGGAACTGGGGCGCAAAAATGGCCCGCTAGTTGTCGATCTTTTGAGTGACCCCAGTAGCGATAGCTTGCAAGAAAATGCCCCGAAAAAGGAACGCGTCTGGTTTGATGCGAACTTGCCGCAGGAACTCGGACTTCCCGAAGAAGCTGTCGGAGCGTTTGATTCCTTCTTCAAAAAAGACAAGAAGGATTCTGTTGAAGTTGCTGACGAGGCTGAGGAATGGAATCCGAAATCGACAATACCGGATAGTTTGAAGTCTCGTTTGATTGGTAGTCCGCAACCGGACAGCACCGGAAAGATTCTGTTTAACGGAATTGTCAATGCGAAACTCATCAAGCCTTCGACGGACTATGAGTTTGTAACGCATATTCTTGCCCGTACCGATACATTGTTGCAGCATTTCAGAAGCAAGACGTATTCTTCGCCGATGCGCTTTGCTGTGGATGGGACTTACGAAGGCCTCAAGGAAGTGGATGAAGTGGCGAACGATTCCATATTCTCCTTCGGCATAAGCCTTGTCCTCATTATTTTCCTTACGATGTTCTTCTTTAGAAGCGTGAAAGGTCCAATTTTAGTGACGCTTTCTGTGCTTTACGCTTGTATTCCGACGCTTGCGTTTACGGCACTGTTCTACGGCAAACTGAATCCGTTCACGGTTTTCGTGGCGTCTATTATTCTTGGTATCGGTATCGACTATTCCATCCATATTCTGGGAACGTCGCAGAAGATGATGCGTCAGTATGCCTCGTTGGAAGAAGTTCTTGAAGCGGCCCAACGCAGAATGCTCAAACCGTTTATTCTGGCGAGCTTTACGACTGTGGCTGCATTCCTCACTTTGCTTGCGGCTCATTTCAGAGGCTTTTATGAATTCGGCGTTGTTGCCTCGATGGGCGTGATTTTCAGTATGCTGACGTCGGTGCTTGTACTTCCGGTGTTTATCAAGTGCATGGGCGGTATCCCGGCGGCCCCGCAAAATAGCTTGTTGCCGGATTCTTGGGATGATGCGAAAATCACGAAATTTTTCAAGGTGTTGGCATGCATCGGTTTTATTCTGGGTGCGGTGTCGCTCTATTATGTCCAAGATGTTGATTTTGAACACAATTTGAAGAACCTGCGCAGAGTTCAATCCGCTAAAGTGGTGAAACCGCGTGGCATTTCGACTAAGGTGACGCGTGCGACCAATAAGGCCGTGACATCGACGCCTGCTGCCGTCATGGGTAGCAAGCCAGAGCAATTGGATAAGTTGTATGATACGCTGATGGTCCGCTTGCATGTAGAACATGATTCTACGCTAGGGAGTTTCCTTACGCTGAAGAGCTTTGTTCCGCCGGCGGATTCGCAGGAAAAGCGCCTTGAGGTGATTGAAGAAATTCGCGATTTAGTGGAAGCCCGCGTTTTTGACCGCTCTGAAGGCGAAGATTCCGTGAATGTGGCGACGCTCCGCAAGCTGGCTCAAGTCGAAAAAACGTTTACCGCAGAAGATGTTCCTGCCTGGACTCTCGACTTGCTTCGTGAAAAAGACGGAAGTTACGGAAAGATTGGCTTTATTTACGGCGACTTCCCGAGTTGGGATGCCAAGGCGTTGCACCGTTTCCAGGAACGTTATGCCCACTGGAATTTCGATGGCGAGGAATTGCGGACGTTCTCTTCGCAGTTTATCTTGTCCGACGTGATAGAATCCGTGAAGCAGGATAGCTTTAGGCTTGCTCTTGTCATTATTCTCGTCATTTTCGGTACGCTTGTCGTTTCGTTCCGCAAGCCGAAATATTTCTTGGCGGGCTGTATCTCGTTTGGCATGGGCACGCTCCTTACGCTTGGGCTTCTTGGCTGTCTGACGTATTTCTTTGAATTCGGAAAAATCAGTATTTACAATGTGATCGTGATTCCGATGGCGCTTGGTATTGGTATCGATTCGACAATCCATTTCATCACTTCCTGGACATCTCCCTCCAATAAAGGTATGTCGCTGCGTCAACTGTTCGATACGACGGGCCGCAATGTTATGGCTAGCTCCACGACGACGATTGCGGGCTTTGTCGGGTTCCTCTTCACGACGCATCGTGGATTGAAGGGCATTGGCGACCTTGCATGCATCAGCATTGCCATGTTCCTTATCACGAGTGTCATATTCAGCATGTACCTTTGCGGTAGTTGGCTCAAGAAAAAATAATTGAGATAATTATGCTTCGTTACTATTGGTTCTTCTTTGCGCTCATTTTGGCATTAGGGCGTTTTGCTCAGTTGTGTGCGCTTTACATGATGGATACGCCTTTGGGAGGGCCTCTAGTTTCGAACTTCAATCGCTTTATTTGGTATGCGCTGTATTCCGAAATCGGCCTTGTCATGGCCGTGGCTCTCGTCTTCTGGGGCATCTCGAAGCTTGTTCGTGGCAAGGGCTATACCGTAGTCAAGATTGTTTCGCTTGTTCTTGCTTTCTTGTATCTTGCGCTCAGTGCGACGAATGACGAAATCATGCGCTGGATAAGCCAACGGCTGACACTTTCGTATATAAGGACGTATATCTTTGCGTTTACGGATACGGGACTTGTTTCGACTATCTTCGCGGGGAGTGCGTTCCATTTTATTTTGTCTGCTCTGATTGTCATCGGCTTTATGGTGGCTTTGGTTTTCTATGTCAAGAAGAACGATTTGGCGAAAGCGTCGCAAGTACCGTTCGATAGAAAGTCTGCCGGCGCTGTCGCTTTGATTTTTGTGCTTGCCGTTGTGGGCTGCACGTCGCATTTGTGGTTCAATCCGTCGAGTAGGCGCTGGGACCGCATTCGCCCTGTAGCCTATACGCTTGTGGAAAACGTTTTTGAAACGCTTGAAATGAGCGACCCCGGGGAGCATTACCGCGAGGGCATTATTGCTTTGGGCGGGAATCCGGACCAGAAATATCCGTTCTGGAAAGAGGCGAAAAACGAAAAAACTTCAATGGAATCTTTCAAGGCAAAACCGATGGAAGAACGCCCGGATATTATCGTTTTGACGATTGAAAGCCTTCGCGGTTGGGCGCTCGACATGCGAATCGAAGGAAGTTGCAATCGCTTCCGCAATTTGTGCAAACTCGCAAAGGCTGGCGCTTATTTCCCCAACACCCATAGCGTAGGATTCCCGTCGATTGAAGGACTTTTGGGTATTATGCAGGGCGTTTATAGTTTTCCGCAGGGAATTTTCTTGAACAGTTATCCGAATACGAAAATGCGCTCGATTTCAGAAATTCTTGCTGACGCGGGATATTACACGGAAGTCTTGATTGGTTCTGAACCGAATTTTGATAATAGCCTGATTTGGTTCCAGAAATGGTTTGATTTTTACGAGTACAATGCAGAAAATGAAAACGATGTCGCTTTGGCCAAGCGCTTTGTCGAACTGTATCGCGAGCGACCGGCCGATAAGCCTCTGTTCTTCCATTGGATGAGTCGCAGCATGCATACGACATTTGATTTGCCGCCCGATATGGGGCCGAAACCGGAAGACCTTGACGAAGCGTATTTGAAAGCGACCGCCTATATGGATAGCTCTCTTGGGATTATTTTGGATGAAGTTGAAAACGGAACACGTGCTAAAAATACGTTGTTTGTCCTCACGGGAGATCATTCGCTTCTGAACGGCAAACAGTCCCTTTTGACAGAAAAACTCGGCCAAATTTTTGACGGTTTTACGTGGGTTACCTTGATTTTTAACGGGCCGGGAATTGAACCTGCCGTGATTGAAAATCCCGTTTCGCAGGCGGATATTGCTCCGTCGCTGCTTGGATACTTGGATATCGAAGCGTCCAATCATTTTATGGGAGTTGACTTGTTGGGGAAGGGTAAGCCTGCTGTAGATGCTTTTCCGTCGGTGTTTTCGTTCCGCTTTGGCGATATGGCCATGAGGCAAGATTCGCTCACGTATTTGCTTCCCCAATGCACAGTCTCGGATTCCGTGATGGTTTTCAAGAGCTATCTAAAGCCCACATGGGATACATCCTCGCTTGTGGCGGGGTATGAAGCCGGAATGCCTTTTGCGATGGATGCTGCGAAGAAATCGGAAATTGGCCGCACTATGCAAGCCGCCGCCATTGCTTGGCGATACGTTGTCTATAGCAATCTGTTAATGCCCTAAAGCCCTTTCTCCAGCGAATAATCCGCTAGCTTGATGAGCGAATCCAGCTTTCCGTGGAGGCGCTTGGCTACGTCTTCGTGCTCTTTCGAAACTTCGTTGTCTTGGCGCGTATCGCCCTCGGCGAACAGCCATTTTTCTTCTGTGGAAGGCTTTGAAATGAGACGGTAACCGTCGAGACCGATGGCTTTGACTCCCGTGTAAGCCCCTAGCGAATAGCCTTCGCCGTGGCCTCTCAGAAGATTGTGGCCCATGAAAATATTCGGGACTGCAAAACCGGCAAGCTCAAGAATCGTGGGGGCGATATCTATTTGCGAGGCGGTTGCCGTGTCGCGTGCGGGTTCGAGGCCTTTACCATGGATGAGGAACGGAATCCAAGTGGCGTTCGAAAATGCGTAGCCCGTCATTGTCGATGAACCGTTTTCTCCAAGCGGGAACCCGTGATCCGCCATGATGATGACGTATGTATTTTGATACCAGTCCTTGTTTTCGATGGCGTGAATCAGCCTTGATACTTGCCTGTCCGCGTAAGCCATAGTGTAGTTGATGCGTTCCGTTAGCGGCTTTTGCTTTTGTTCTTCGGTCATGCCTGCGGCGAAGTTGAACGGGTAATGGTTTGAACGCGTCATGAGCGTTGCGAGGAACGGCTTCTCTTGCGTGCCGAGCGTGTCCCTGATGAAACTGATGGCGTGGTCAATGAATGTCGAGTCGTCTTCGCGACTGCGGTCGTAATGCTGTGCGGTGTACCATTTGGACATCCATACGCCGAGATTGTCCCAGGCCGGGTCTGCAGCCGACATGTAATGCGTGGTGTAGCCGGAATCCGTAAGCGTCGATGCAAAACTTGGAAGATTCTGTTGTACGAGATCTGTCGCCGCCGAAAGTGTGGAATGGTCCGAAATGCCGAGGTGTGTCGTAAGGACTCCGCCCGTTGTCGGGAGCCCGCTCGTGTGCATACGTTCCCAAAGGCGCGAATGGGCTGCAATGGAATCGATGAACGGCGTGGGCGATGGCTTCAAATTTGGATTGAGACAACCGACGTTCAAACCGCGTTCGGATTCCATGAGAATCAAGATGAAGTTTGGCTTGAGTGATCGTTGCTGCTTTAATTGCTCGCTTTGCAAAAGTTCCTGTTTTGGAATGCGGTAGAGAGGGAGCCCGTTGCTTTCTTTTGCAGAAGAAAATTCCCAAAGACTGTCGCCTTCGAGGCGTTGCCAAAGTTCCTGGTACATTTTTCCGTAGGCGAGGAGCTCGTCGTCGGAAAATTCCGTTTTCTTTTGGATTTCAAAGAATTCGCGGTAAACGGTGCTGACAACAGGACGTAATTTTTTGAGTCGTCCGTGTCCTGTCCAGATAACATTTATGAATAAATATGAAACGACATAAAAGATGACCATGAAAATGGAAATCTTTTTTATCGAAGTGAATTTGCGTAAATATAGTTTGTATAGAAAATATGTTATGGGAATGACAAATGCGAACATGAAAAATTGAATAAATGGAATCGAATTGTCATTGGCGGAATAGTCCCAGAACATGCGGAATGATGAAACGTCTTTGTAAGTGTTCGCAAGCCCGAAAGACAGATGACAACCGAGGAATCGCATCAGTTCATGGTCGAATATGGTCGCTATCAAAAGAATGGAATGGAATACTGCGTATGTGATGGTCAAAGCTTTTGCCGCTGTGACTCGTTTTTTTGTCGCTGCTTGGATTGCAACGCCGATAAGCATGAAGATGACGAGAGAATTGCAAATCCACAGGAAGTCCAACGTGATGGCGTGGAAAATATACCAGTCGGGTTTTGAAACGAATGGAAAACCGTAGGGGTTGTTGCGGAATAACAATAATATGCGAAGAACAATGTGAGTGCACCAAACGGCAAGCGAAATATAAGCGATGTTCTTGTAAGGCGCTAAAAAGTCTTTTATTTTGTTTAAAATACTCTGAATCATGCTAGAGAAAATAGAAAAAAAAGCAATGTTCAAAAGGGGTGAAACGATGTAGGGGCGTTTTTTGCGGATTATGCGCATGTATTGGCTACGATTCGTCATGGATGAACTTTAGAATTTCTATAATATGGATGTATGAGTATGATAAATACAATAGTTGTCGCGGGTGGAACTCACGGCAACGAACGGACGGGTGTGAGTCTTGTCGAAAAGTGGATGGCTCATCCTGAATGTTATGAATCGCTTTGTAAAAGTGCAAATGTAGAGCTTGTGCTTGCGAACCCGGAGGCCGTGCGCCTCAATCGGCGTTATCGCGATTTTGATTTGAACCGTGCGTTTTCGCAGACTTGTTTGGATGTTACTACGGAACCTGCACAGTACGAGTTTCGCAGGGCGCGAGAGCTTAACAGAATTTATGGACCCAAAGGCGTAAACACTCGCACTGATTTGCTTTTGGATGTGCACAACACCGGCTCGAACATGGGCTATTGCTTGATTCTTTCGGCGCGAGATCCGTTTACGATGAAGGCTTCTGCAGTGCTGACGCAGGAGTTCGAAGATGCGTGGATTTACTATCAGCCCGAAGAGCGCAGTGCTTCACCGTATTTTGGTACGGTGGCCAAGGCTGATGTGTGTGTTGAAATCGGCCCGCAACAGCATGGGACGTTGAATGCCGCCATTTTTGAACGTTCCGAAAAATTGGTGAAACGTTATTTGGAGTTGGCTGACGAATGGAATCGCGGTGAGCTGCAAAAACGCGAACCGATTCAGGTTGAAGTCTATACGCAGTTCCGCGATTTGGGCTACCCGAAGCCGCAAGGCGGGGGCGCAATTCAGGCGATGATTCACCCGGATTTGGATGGTCGCGATTACAGCGAACTCAAGAAGGGTGACAAACTTTTCCGTACGTTTGACGGTAAAGATGTTTTGTTCGAAGGCGAAGCGGATGGCCGTTCGGTTTATCCGATTTTCATCAACGAACCCGCATATTACGAAAAAGACATCGCTATGAGCTTGACTCTGAAAACCGTGGAAAAGTGGTAGCGTTAGACGAAAGAACGTCCCGCTTGCCGTCATCCTGAGCAACGCGAAGGAACCAGAAACGCTCTGCAAACCTGTCATCCTGGAGCGAAGCGATAGGATCCAGTGAAGTCTTGAATTGCATATACTTTTCTAAATTTAGTCCGAAAAAATAGAGGTCACAATGGCAGAAGAAGACGAATTGAAAACGATTACGGGTGAAGAAAGCCTTGGCAACTTTATGGAACTCGTGCAGAAGTTGAAGGATGAACCTTGGACTTCCCGTTTGAACGATATCCTTGATTCTTTTGAGGACTTCCTGACAATTCGTCCGGAGCCACCTCAGTCTTGGCAGGACACTTATGCCGCCAGCGGTAAGGAATTCGATTATTACCAAGTTGTATTGCCTGAAGATTTCCAGGATCCGTACGAAGATGATTTGGGAAACATCAGTCGCCTGCGTGGAGAGTTTGCGCGCGTCCCTAGCACGATGGCTCTAGAACACGAACTCATCAGCCGCAATTACTTTATTTTTGAAAACGGTCATGCCGAGGCTATCCCTGCACCGCGTCCGATTCTCATGCTCGAAAGTAAAGACCGCGAAGACGACGAGGAACCGCAGGAAGGCGATATCACTTGGGATTGCTGCATTTCGATTTTTGCGGATGGCAGCTATGTGGCCTACAATCTCGACCATGACGATGAAGAAGAACTGGGCGAAGATTTCAAGGTTGTCTTCGATAAGCATATCAAGACGCTGTCGAAGTTGCAACTCGTGATTCCCGTGGAAGGCCGCGATTACGGCATCCTCCGTAGCGACGCGTAATCGCTATGGAACAATTCGAAACAGAAATTTACCTGCGCTACAAGCAAATTATAGAATCGCAGGATGTAGGCATGCAAACGAGCTTGTTCTCGAATCTTGCTTGTCATTCCCGGCTTCGACCGGGAAACTCCTTGGAACAAATGTCGTCTAAGAGGGAGTTGAAGACAACTGATAGAAATCAAGATGAATCTCCGTCATGGCGGATCCAATCCGCCATCTGTATGGAGCCTCGTCAGGTGCGCATGGCTGATTTGCTGGACCGTTACGATGCGTTTTGCTTTGATGGTTATGGCACGCTCTACAATCGCGGTAGTTTTGTCTATCCCGGCGCCATGGAATGGTTTCAAATGCTCCGTTGTGCCAAAAAACAGATTCGCTTGGTGACGAATGCGGCTTCGGATATCGATGAAGTCTTGGCGCGTGATGCGGACAAACGCGGTTTCGACTTTTCAACGGAAGAAACAATTTCGTCGGGGAGTTTGCTTAAGGATTTGTGCGCAGAACTGCGAAGCCGCGGACTCAAATTGCGCGAGGTCTATTACATCGGGCGTGAAACGGGTAAGCATGTTTTGGAAGCGTGTGGGATAACTGCGGTCGCGATGGATGCCGAACCTGCCGAGCCGATTGTGGCGATTTCCTCTGCTAAAGATACTCCTGAAACGTATGCGCAGGCAGTCAAGATTCTGCAGAAGCCAGGTGCGATACTCCTCGTGCTGAATTCGGATGCGTGGGCGCCGAAAATTCCAGACGAAAATGGCGTTACGCTGCGTGAGCCTGTTTCGGGTGCGCTCTCTGAACGATTGCGTCGAGCGTCTATGTGCGCTGAAAATAGGGGAGAAGGCTGCGAAACTTATTATTTAGGCAAGCCTTTCCCGCAAATTTGGAATAAAGTTAAAGCTTCGCTTCCGCAAAATGCTCGCGTGCTGATGATTGGCGATACTTTAGGAACGGATGTGTTTGGCGCTCAAGTTGCAGGATTTGATTCGGCGCTTGTTGTGGGGCGAAATGTGCCGGCTGCGGAATTATCCATAGACGAAGCTGCGCTTGGTATTCGCCCGGATTATTATTTGGAACCTTAAAATAAAAGACCAGGCCTTCGACCTGATCTTTTATTTTAGAGCGGGAACGGGTTTGATTCGTCGTCAGTCTCCGCTTGCGCGGCTGACGACTCACCCTAACGGGCTTATCGCTTGCGCGATAATTCCAAAATTCGCTCTTCGGACTTCGTCCATGACCGAATTTTGTCGAACCCTCTTCTCGGGTTCTCGACCTATCCACAATATAAAATAAATGGACCCCATAAGGGATCCATTTATTTTAGAGCGGGAAAAGGGTCTCGAACCCTCGACATCGACCTTGGGAAGGTCGCGCTCTACCAACTGAGCTACTCCCGCATTGGGTAGCCTTAATTTAGTAAAATTAGGGGGCTTGTAAAGGGATTGGTCGCTTTTTTTCTATCATTAGGATATGCAAAATCTCAATTTTAAATCTGTTTGCAAGGTATTGTTTACCCTCATTTGTTTTGTTTCCTTGAGCGTCGCTTGGGGCGAAGGAGAAACGAAGCGCGGCTTTTTTGATAGTTTCACAAATTTCTTTACTCCTACAGGTTCTATCAAAGGCGAAGGTCCTGTTTTTGATGAACTTAAGGGTGTCGAAACGCAAATCGATAAGATTGAAGTTCAGTATTCTAGAGAGCGCCGTCCGGGCAACAAAACGCGTTATCGCAAGCAATTGGACAGTTTGCGCAATGTCCGCGATTCGCTGATTGTGGTAATCGGTAAAATTTCGTCGGGTTCTGTTGCTGTGAATTCGTCGGCGTCTGTTTCTTCGAGTGCGGCGAAGCTGGCTGTTTCGCAGTCAGTTTCCTCGACTGCGGTTGCGATGTCTTCTGTGGCAAATGCAGTGCCTGCCAGCAGTTCTGCGAATGTTGCGTGCGTTCACGACACGGTTTTTGTCCACGATACACTTGTCGTTCGTGATACTGTCGTCATTCACGATACTTTATATGTTGTTCTTGCGAACAAACCCGAAACTCCCGCTCCGAAAGGGGATAAAAAAGCCGATAAACCTAATCCTTAATCGTCCATCCCGAGCGGAAATTCTCGATTAAGCAACTGCTGATGCTTACGCTTGTGTCGTATTCGGGAATGTCTTCGCGTTTGACCCAAGTGGCGCAGGCGAGTTCCGCCTCTTGCATGTGGATCGTCGGATCGCCATCGAGTTCTGCCGTAAATCCCGAAATCATGGATTCCGAGAACGGCCACGGCTGGCTGCCGAAGTACTTGATGTTCTTGACGCGGACGCCCGCTTCTTCAAGAACTTCGCGCTTGACAGCCTGTTCGAGCGATTCGCCAATTTCCACAAATCCAGAAATGAGGAACATGCGCGTCTTGTCTGGATTGTCCAAGTTGCGGGCCATCAAAAGCTCGTTGCCGTTGCGTACAGCGACAATCACGACCGGTGAAATTTTGGGATAGACAGTGTTCTTGCACTCGGGGCAAATCATGGAGCGTTCCTTGATGCCTCGCGTCATGAGGTGACCGCACCTGCCACAGAATTTATTCAAACTTTCCCATTTGGCAATATGCGCCGATGTTGCACCGCCGAGACGTTCCAAATGATTTTCAAGCGTGCGGAACGTGCGGTTACCGCGGAATTCGTAACCTTCAGGAATCTCAGGCAAGTTCGAATTGCACAAGAAATAAGCATCGCCGTCAATGCTAATCAAGTAATGGCAGTCGCATTGCGGAAAATCGCTCACGCGCGGGATTGCAAAAATGTCACCCGCCTTTTTGAAAAGCGTTTGTTCGCCATTGAAAATAATCAAGTAATCGGTTGGCTTGGGAGCAAGCGTCTTAAATTCGTTATCTAACTTGTGCGGTGCAATTTCGTGAATCATAGGGCGGTAATTTGTTGTTTCTCGTTAGAGGTTCGTCATGGCGGACTAGATCCGCCATCTATTTTTTTTGAAAGAATCTTTTTGCAGTAGAAACGCCTACAAATGAGAACAGAACTCGTGCAATCATTCTCGGCGCACTGTGAACTTGCGGATAGATGTTGCGGGCATTCTTGACTATCCACGGGAACCATAGAGGCGACAAAAAGGCGTGGCTAAAACGCAATGTCAAAAATCGAATAAATTTATCCAAAAATCGGCTGCTCTCGTTCGGCAGTTTTTCGAAAACGCTCGAGTTTCTTACAGCCTTTGCCCATTGTAAATTCGTCAGGAGTTTTTCGCTCCAAGTCTTGTTGCCTTCGCCGATGGTGTTGTTTCCGTGAATGCGGTACTGAATGACTTTATCAGCAATAGCACGATAGCCATTTTCTACAGTCGCGCAAAGCGTAATCCACTGGTCGTGTACGGGCACGTCTTGCGGAATCGGGAGCGCTGTCTTCAAAAGCCTCGCCTTGAACGCAACCATGCATCCGGTCACGTTCGTATAGCCTGTGAGGAGTGCTTGCTGGCCCAGTTGCTCGACCGTTTCAGCTTTTTTGCGCCAAGACGAATCCGTGACTTTACCTTCTCCATCAATAATTTCGGCATCGCCAAAAATCATGGAACTGTCGCCAATCTTCTGGCTCATGACTTCAAGTTTATTCGGGAGCCAAATATCATCTTGATCGGCAAGGAAAATCAAATCATTGTCAGCGAGCAATTCGCGAGATTTTTCCAACGCGGTCGAAAATGCGGCGCGATGCCCTCTGTTCTTCTCAAATTTGGTGATTTCAAGCGGGAGTTTGTCTTTGTATCGCTCCAAAATTTCGCATGTAGAATCTTTGGAACCATCATCCACTGCAATTATAACATCGGCAGGCCTCGTCTGCGCGACCAAGGAATCAAGCATCTGCGCGAGATACTTTTCTCCGTTATAAGTTGCGAGTGTAATGCAAATCTTCATGTTCAATGCCTAACGCCAAAGGATATGCCACGCGAGGTAGGCTCGGTATGCGATTCTAAAATAAAGACTGTTCGTGCTTTTGCCGCCTGTGAACGAAACGGTGTTTTCGTGACGGCGGTACAACTGCAAAACTTCATCTTGGTAGCCGCACTTGAAATGCTTTTGTGCGTAATACGAAACCCACAAATCATGCGCAACGACTTTCGGCGGAAACGGCATGCAGGCGTCTTTCACCTGCTTGGTAAAGCACATGCAAGCGCCAAGCCAGCAGTTGTTGATGATGTTTCGCAAGAGCGATTTCTTCATCGGCCATTTTTCATCGTAATGGCGTTCCTTGATAACGTTCAAGTTTGCATCGACTAGCGAACAGTTGCAAAGAATTGTGTCGTAGCCGCCTTCTGTGAGGAACTTTTCCATCTTGTCGAGTTTGCCCGGCAACCAGACATCGTCTTGGTCGGCGAAGTAAATCAAGTCGCCCGTGGCCTGCCGCATGGCGTTTTCGAAATTGTGCGCCACACCGTGATTCTCGTTGTGGAAAATCTTGATGCGTGGGTCGTTGTAGCTTTCAACGATTTTCAGAGTATCGTCTTTCGAAGCATCGTCAGAAACGATGAGTTCGTCATCGTCCCTAAGTTGCGGAATAATGCTGTCCAGCTGTTCCTTGATGTACTTGGCGCCATTGTAGGTCGCCATGCAAATGCTTCTTCTCATACCTAAAACCAACTATACAAAATTTTGTACAGCAAAAAGCGCAGGTACGATAATCCGAAATCCTTGTGGAGCAATTTTGCGACTTGGAAGAACTGTTTTTGCCCTGCGCGGGCAACGGCGCGTGCGAAAAAGCCTTTGCTTGCCTGTTCTGCGCCAAGCGTGTTGTTCGTGTGCTGGCGGTAAAGAATCGTCGCATCGTCGAGAATCGAGATTATGCCGCCTTTGAAGTGGACGCAAAGGGCGACCCATTCGTCATGCATTGTCGCGCGTGGCGACATCGGGAGCGATGCTATTTTTGCGGCGCGGTTGAACATCATCGTGCAACCGGTAACCACGTGGCGCACACAAATTAATTCCGGGTGCTTGCGGAAAACGTCAATTTTCAGGTCTTTGTTGAACGATTCCGAAAGCAGATTGAGCTGTTCATCGACAACACCCAAGTCTGTTGCCACGAGAATCGGCACTTTTTTTGCGGCTGATACGCTCATTGCAGCAGTCCCATTAACTTGCGCGGTATTCCCGGTGTCGGCGATTACCTTCTCGACTTCTTTCATCCGAGCGAGCGTTTTCTCGATTTTCTCCAGCATCCAAATGTCGTCCTGGTCGCAGAACATGTAATACTCGGAATCCACATTTTCGAGCAAATACATAAAAGACTTCGCCGCACCCCTGTGCTTTTGCGAGTCTTTTAAAATCGTAACTTTGTCTGGGAACATTTCGTGGAATTGCTGAACGATTTTCAACGTATCGTCCGAGGAACCGTCATCGCGAACATACAAATGGAACAGTTTACAAGACTGCTGGAACAGCGATTCAAGCTGTTCCCAGATGTACTTGCCGCCATTGTACGTGGCCAGCAAAACCGCAATCTTGTAGTTGTTGTGTTCCATTGACTAATGACGCCTCTTTCGTCTCTCGTCTGTAGCCTAGAGGGCGTTCTTTCGTCTACTCCAAGTACGTGTACCCGTAAAGTCCGGAACGATAGATGTTCAAGAATTCCTTGCCTTCCTGAAGCGTAATCTTTCCTTCCTTCACAGAGCGCGTGACCCAGTTTTCCATGTTGCGGACAAGCGCCTTGTCGCTGAAGTTCACGTAGTCGAGCACGTCTTCCACGGATTCGCCGTCTATCACCTTGTCGATATCGTAGCCGCCCTTGTCGTTGCAGACAATGTGCACAGCGTTCGTATCGCCAAAGAGGTTGTGGAGGTCACCGAGGATTTCCTGGTATGCACCGACGAGGTAAACCGCGATAAAGTACGGTTCGTCCTTCTTGATCGGGTGGAGCGGAATGGTGCGTGCCACTTCGCCACCGCGAACGAACATGTCAATCTTGCCGTCGCTATCGCAAGTCACGTCCTGAATTGTCGTCTCAATCGTCGGCTCTTCGTCCAAACGCTGGATCGGCATAATCGGGAACACCTGATCCACGCCCCAGCTGTCCGGGAGGCTCTGGAAAAGGCTGAAGTTGCAGAAGTACTTCTCGGCAAGCAAGCGCGGGAGTTCGCTCAATTCATAAGGCGGATGGCGCAAGTCGCGTGCGAGCAAGTCTACCTTGCGGGCGATGCTCCAGAACAAGCGTTCGCTCATAGCGCGCGTCTGCAAATCTACGTCGCCCATCTTGAAACCGCTCAAGGTGTCGTCGTTAATCTGCATGGCGTCGTGCCAGCTTTCGAGCAAGTTCTTCGGAGAAAGGCTCTTGTAAATGCCGTACAAGTCCTTCAAAGCTACCGGAGCGTCTTCGCTAATCTCGTGAACGCTCTCGTCAAAGAATGCCTGGCCAGCTGTTTCAAGCACGTTGAACACCAAGATGGAATGGTGAGCCGAAAGTGCACGGCCCGATTCCGCAATGATATTCGGGTGAGGAACATTGCCGTTTTCGCAAGCTTCGTACATCGCATACACGACGTCGTTTGCGTATTCTTGAATGGAGTAGTTCACGGAGCTCGCATTAGAACTGCGCGTGCCGTCGTAATCCACGCCGAGGCCGCCGCCCACGTCCACAAATTCAAGGCCCATGCCCATCTTTCTAATCTGCACGTAGAACTGCGAAACTTCGCGCAAGCCATTCTTGATATGGCGAATGTTCGTAATCTGGCTTCCCAAGTGGAAGTGGATGAGCTTCATGCAGTCTTCCATCTTCTCTTCCTTGATAAAGTCCAGAGCTTCCAAAAGTTCAGAACTGTTCAGGCCGAACTTGCTGTGGTATCCGCCGGATTCTTCCCACTTGCCGCTACCGGAGCTTGCAAGCTTGATGCGGATGCCGATGTTCGGGCGCACGCCGATGCGGCGGGACAAATCCACGACCAAGTGAAGTTCGTTCATCTTCTCGACGACGATGAAAATCTTCTTGCCCATCTTCTGCGCGAGGAGAGCTAGTTCGATAAAGTCTTCGTCCTTGTAGCCGTTGCAGATGATCAACGCGTCCGGATTTTCCATGTTCGCAAGAACCGCGTGGAGTTCCGGCTTGGAACCCGCCTCGAGGCCGATGTTGAACTTGGAACCGTGACTCACCACCTCTTCCAAGACCGCGCGCTGCTGGTTCACCTTGATCGGGAAGATGCTGTAATGGCCACCCTTGTAGCCATATTCAGTCGTCGCCTTGGAAAAGCACTCGTGAATCTTTTCGATGCGGCTGTCCAGAATATCCGGGAAACGGAGCAGCACCGGGGTCGAAACATCGCGCAAGGAAAGTTCCTGCACGAGCTCGTAAAGGTCAATGCTCGGACCGCCATTCTTGATCGGCGAAACCGTCGCGTGACCCTTGTCGTTAATGTCAAAGTAACTTACACCCCAGCCCTTTACGTTGTAAAGATCTCGGGAATCGTCAATGCGCCATTTTTTCATTGCCTAGTCCACAAGTACCGGGTTGAAATCTTCGTTCCACGGGAGACCGTATTTGGTGAGGGCTTCCATGAACGGATCCGGATCGAACTCTTCGACCGTATGCACACCCGGCTTGTTCCATTTGCCCGTGAGCACCATCATGGCACCGCACATAGCCGGAACGCCAGTCGTGTAGGCGATAGCCTGGCTGCCGAGTTCCTTGTAGCATTCCTGGTGGTCGCAAACATTGTACAGATAGTAAGTCTTCGGCTTGCCATCCTTAGTACCCTTGAAAATGCAACCGATGTTCGTCTTGCCCACCGTGCGAGGACCGAGACTTGCCGGGTCCGGGAGCAGAGCCTTGAGGAACTGGATCGGAACAATGTCCTGACCCTGGAACTTGATCGGCTGTGTGCTGAGCATGCCCACGTCTTCGAGGCAACGCATGTGGTCGAGATAGCTCTGGCCAAACGTCATGAAGAAGCGGATGCGCTTGATGCCCGGAATGTTCTGGGCCAAGGATTCAATTTCTTCGTGGTGGAGGAGGTACATGTCCTTCTTGCCGACCTGGGCAAACTCGTATTCGCGCTTGATGCTCATCGCCGGGATTTCAACCCAGTGGCCCTTGCCGTTTTCGTCCGTGTCCCAGTAGCTGCCCGGGGCAGAAACTTCGCGGAGGTTGATTTCCGGGTTGAAGTTCGTTGCGAACTTGTAACCATGATCGCCGCCATTGCAGTCGAGGATGTCGATTTCTTCGATGGTGTCGAACTGGTGCTTCAAGGCGTAGGCGCAGTATGCCTGAGAAACACCCGGGTCAAAGCCGGAACCGAGCAAAGCCGTGAGACCAGCCTTTTCAAACTTTTCCTTGTAAGCCCACTGCCAGCTGTAATCGAAGTAGGCGCTAAAGCCCTTTTCCTTGCAGCGCTTGTCGTAGACCTTGCGCCATTCCGGATCGTCGATATTTTCCGGCTCGTAGTTAGCCGTGTCCATGTAGTTCACGCCACATTCAAGGCATGCATCCATGATGGCGAGGTCCTGGTAGGGGAGAGCGATATTCATCACCAGGTCCGGCTTGTATTGCTTAATGAGAGCAGAGACGTTCTCGGCCTTGTCAGCGTCCACGGCGGCAGTCGTGATGACCGTCTTCGTATTCGGGCGGAGTTCCTGAGCCAACTTCTCGCAATTTTCGCGATGACGGCTGGCGATGCAGATTTCGCTAAAAACTTCGCTGCAGGTGCAGCACTTCTTGATAGCAACTGTGGCAACGGCGCCACAACCGATAATCAATGCTCTTGCCATTTTTTGTTTGTTCCTCATTTGTTGAGAGTTGATCCATCGGGATGGCGATCCCGGTAGAGAATGTTGACACTATATAATTTAGGAAAATGGGGGCGAGTGTGTGTGAACGAAGGGGAAAAAAGCCCTTTACACGTCATTTCCTCGAAGACAACGTCCTGAACGAAGTCGAAGAGCGATTCCACTGCGCCAAAAGTGCCCGCCAAGAATTCGGGGATAGGATAAAGTAGAGCTTTGGTCCTTCGTTCGCTTTTGTTTAAGCAGACGACAACAAATGCCGCCTGCTAAATTATTCATGCCATAAGATTTTAGACGAGTGATGCCTTGATTGAAAGAACTTCGGACTCGGAGAGTTCTGTAAACTCAATGATTTCTTCAATGGGCTTGTTCTTTTCAAGCATTTTTTTCGCCATTTCACGAGCTTTGGCATTTGCGCCTTCTGTTAGGCCTTCTGCACGTCCTTCTGCACGTCCCTCGGCTCGCCCTTCTGCACGTCCCTCGGCTCGCCCTTCCTCAAGGCCTTCCTTACGGGCGTGCTTCTTTTCTACATACAGTTCATATTGGCGGTCGCTCATAGCCATAGCCTCACTTACCAAAAACTCTTCAGTAAAGATACTCAATTTCGCTTTTTTCTGCAATAGAGCTAGCATAGAATCCTCAGGAACCGCTAATGGAGTCTCGTTGTTAAGTCCGTCAATAACCCTAAGCCACTGAGCCAAAAGACTTTCGTCCGAAGCATAATCACCCTTAAGAAACTTGGGAATTTCAACAAGCTTGCCGTCATCCTCATATTTTCGGGATTTCCGAACAACATTTTGAAAATAGAGTCATTATAAATATAGGCGTACTTGTATTTTTCGCGAAACCCCATAATGCACTTGCGGATATCGCCTCCTGCCTTGTGAACTTCACTGATTGTGCGGAGCATTTCTGCGTATTGTTCTCGATTCATAAAGTTTCCTTTGCCGAAAATTTCGGCGATTTGCAAAAATCTGTAAAGCACAGATTTCCGAAGTTTGTTGGTAGTTTATGAACGGATGGCTAGAAACAAACGCAAGACACCTATTCATAAACCTGTTGTGACAGATTGATGAGGTCCATGAGCAATGGCTATGGACGGTGCTCTACGTTGATCGTCAGGGGGCCAGTTTCCCCATAGGGTGTACGCTGCCTCGAATTGTGTGCCTGTCAAGCAAACAAAGGGAGGTCGACGTCAAGCAGAGAGTTAAACAGCCCGCCCGGATTGAATACGCAGTCAGCGGGGTTAATGCTCTACGAAAATGAATATATAAATATACGGTATTTTTCCAAATCTGTGATATCCGCTACGCTCATTCCTATCAAAAATTGGTATTTTAAAAGAGCCTTCACGAACCCCCAAAAATTTAGGAGTTTGACTATGCTTCAGAAATTGTGGAATACATGCAAAAAATGCGGCTGCCATAAAGCCTACGACTCTGAAAAACTTTGCGAATCCTGCAAAGAAAAGCGTCGCGAATTTTGGAGCGATATCAAGAAGATTGTGGGGGTTGGCGGTGCCGCCTTTTTAGTGCTTATCGCTGGCGGCAAATTGACGAAAAAATCCTAATTCGTTTCCCTTGTCAGTACATACCCGCGGATGGTTTTTCCGTGCGTTCGTCCAGCAAAACGTTGCTTTAAAATCACGAGTTCTAATCAAAAAGGTCGGAGATGGACTACATTTCCCGATATGTAATGGCGTATTTGTATTGCAATTTGATTTTGTTATCCTGATTGCCTGTATTCTTTGGAATGTAGGAGCTTTTTATAACGTTCCCATGGGAATCAATCTCGATTTCGACGACTTGTCTAAGCGTTTCTGCATAATCGTAATATTCCTCTCTGACGATTATCCCGTTTTCGTAAATGATATTTCGCGAAACTCCGTTTGCCCAAATGGTTGCTGTTCTTCTGTCTGCGGTGTAAGTGTATTTTCGATGGATTTTTTTTCTTGAAAATTCATCGATGTAGATTTCTTCGACCATTTGTTTGTTTGCGTTCATCTTCTTTAATCGGTAGCTATATATTTCCCTGTTATAGACGATTTTGTCTTCTTCGTCATTGGTGTAATCAATTTTGTATGCATCACCCCAATTCTTGTCAATGACAAGGGCTATATCTCCATTTTCTTTATACGATATCTCTAATTCATGTGAAAAAGGATAGTTTATTTGTGCCGATACGATTTTTTCATTGTCCGTTAGGAATTGAACTTCAAAATCCTTTTTTGAATCGCTAGTTTGAGTGTATGTTCTCGTTCCATTATCAGATTTCGTCATTTGGAGCGAATGACTAAGTGGTTCGGATTTGGGCTGTGCCGAATAACGAAAGTTGATGTCCCTACTTAGCAAATAACCATTTTTGGTTTTGCTTTTTAGCTGAAACAAGTTTTCGTGAGAAGAATCTTTCACAATGTAATCAATTAAAATTCCGTATTCGTCCCAGCATTTTTTTGCGCTGCCGTTAAACTTCATTTTGCTATCTGTTGAATCGAAAATGGATATTTCCGCTTCGATGCAGACAACGTCTTCAGGTAAAATTCTTCCTTCAAAATCGGTGCGTTGCGTTGTTTTCCAACGCCCCGACTTGTCTAAATGCGAAAAGAATTCGAGTGCGGTCGCTCCTTGAAAATTTGTGCATCCGCAAAAAAGAAGAGCGATGACGGCAAGTGTAAAAAAACGTGCTAGAAACATTCACTACCAAAGGCCTGGAGTATTAAACGACATGCCGTAATTTATGTATATCCCTGGAATATACTGTATGGGGGATATTTCTAATCCAAATTCGTAACGATACCATTTGCCAATGAAAAAGCCTGTTTTAGATGTAAGGTATTTCATGCTGGCGTTTAACGGAATGTCGATACTTTCGCGGATTCCTTTTGTCGATGGGCCTCCGAAATAGTATTCGCCATAAAGTTTCAGGTTGTCTGTGTGCTTCATTTTGTTCGTCTCCTCGTCGCCGCGCCATGAATTTTCTGAATCTACAACGTCTCCATCGTATGCGTTGTGGGCATATCCCGAGCCGAAACCGAAGCAACTTCCCGATGATGGTGAACAATGTACAATTCCGGCTGAAATGTCAACCGTGAAACCGAGTGTCCCGAATCCACCTACATATTTGGTGGATTCCTCGATCCAGTTGTTGTCTTTGATTATGTCGTTCGTGTAGGCGAACATGTGTACTCCTATGCTTGCCGCCATTTTTACGGACCAGCTATGGTTCTTGTTCCCTTTGGGAATTGGTGCGAATAAGCTCTTTTCGTAATGGAACTGTCCGTTCGTGGCTTCTTCAGGAACATTCTTGACTTCCCAAATTTTGGGATGCGATTTCATGACTCCCCAGATGTTCTTTTCATCTTTTTCCGATGTGTAGGTCTTGAACGGAGATGTGTAACGGAGCGAATCGTTCGATTTGCTGAAACTAAATGCAAAACTGCCTTTGGACCAATAGTCTTCCAAGACATCCTTGTCATCGAATTCTCCCCAAATGAGGTGTTCCCCATTGTAGTCGTATTGGAATGGTGTGGTGTAGGGGGTGATAATTGAAAGTTCGCTCAGATAACCATGATAGAATGTTGCTTTGAGTTTGAATTTGCCGTTTTCAGCATTGGAAGCTCCGCTAGAGCCTTGACTGGAATTTTTTCTCGAAATTTTTTGACTTTTGATTCTATCGGTGACAACTTTGTAGATGGGGGAGGCTTTGAAAAAGCCGGGAGAATATTTGTCCGAAATAAATAGGTCGCTACAGTCGTGAATCCATTTTTCAGCAAGCTTTTCTGATTGTGAGACGACTTCTTCGTTGAAACTCAAAAATAAAGAGCCGTTTTTATAGGACTTTTGAATAGCTTTCTTTGGATTATAGTCGGGGTTGGTGAACACCTCCAGATAATCGAGACATTCCTCTACGTGAACTTCCAATTGTTTGTACTCCTCTTCGGATGCGTTGCTCAAGCCAATTCCTAAAATGAGAAGGATGCCCAAGGAGCATTTGGTGATATTTTTCATGTATCTTCCTTTAAAAGGGGGGTGTCTTTAATTTTATATGTAAAAATAACAAATGGGTTGTTTTGGATGGCAAATAAATCCTTAGTTATACGTGATTTTGAAGAAAAACTGGTAAGTGTGATGAATGATACGCCGATATCGTTGGAAAATTGATATTTTAGGAATATGGATTTTAGAATTTTGTTCCTGTTTTTTTGCGCTTCTGCCGCTTTTGCTCAAAGTGTTTCGGACACGGTCTCGTTTGTCAACTTCGAAAACCGCGAAGTCGGTGTTTACGGCAATGCGGAAGCCAAGGAAGATTTTAAACGCAACGCTACCGATAAAAGCTGGTGGTACGCCATGGACAAGAACGGTGGCCAGAATTCTAAAGTCGTTTATGATGGCGAAGAACACGGCAACGTGCTGCAACTCAAGTATCCCAAGGGGTGCGTCGGCCCGAACGATAACGATACGCCCGCTTGTGCCGCTCAAATTATCCAGCCTCTCGAAAGAACCGTCGATACCATGTGGAGTGCTTATGATATCTTCTTTGAAGACGGATTCGAATTCCAGTTGGGGGGCAAACTTCCGGGACTCTGCGGTGGCAAGTGTTACACCGGAAACGCCATGCCCGAAACCGGTGACGGCTGGAGCGCCCGCATCATGTGGCGCAAGGGTGGCAATGCCGTACAACTGATTTACTTCATGGGGCAACACTCTGAATATGGCGACGATTTTAAATGGGACCTCGGCGGCAAAATAACGCAAGCGCAATTTACGACGGGCGTATGGCACCGGATTGTAAACAAAGTCTCGATGAACACGGTGAAAACTCCGGGCAAAGGCGAAAAGGACGGTCGCGTGCAGGCATGGCTTGACGGCGAACTGGTTCTGGATGTCGATACGCTCCGGCTTCGCGATTATGATACTTTACATGTGGATAAATTCTACCTCTCGACGTTCCATGGCGGAAGTAGTGCTGAATGGGCGCCGACGCACGATAATTTTATCCGTTTTGATAATTTTACTGTTTCGTTGGATTCCATAGCTGTTGATCTTGCGCCAAGTAGCGAAAATGGCAATGGGGAAGGTGTCGGTCAAAAACAGTCCTGTATCATGATGATACGTTCAAGCCGTATGGAAAATCCCTCCGGCAAGATGTACCGCATTGATGGCTCCAGGATTGGACCGAAAAAAAGTCCTTATGAAGTTCATATATGGAGAAAAAATCCTTGACAGGGACATTTCCTAAAGTTAAATTATAACTCAACTAATTGGAGGAAAGGATGAAAAAGAAAATCCTACTTACTGTGTGTGCAACGGCAGCTATGGTTTCTGCCCAGACTGCTAACATTGATGATTTCGAAGATGGCAATGGCTTGGCCAGCACTGGTGCTGAGGACGCCTGGTACGCCTATAACGATAAGAACGACAAGGGCGCTTCTTCTTACACGAATACGGAAGATCAGTATGGTCTTGTGGTCGTATTGGAAGAAGCTGCTGCTGGCGGCTCGAAGTATGGTGCTGGCCTGACGGGCATTAAGCTGGTCCAGGGTGACAATGAGTACGATCCGTACGTGGTTCTTGGTTTGAATGTTGCTGGAGGTCTTTCTGGCTGCACTTCGATTTCTTATAAGTACAAGGGCGCCGGCCATAATTTCAAGGCCGTGATGGATGGTGACGAAACGGGCTCGTTGACTAAATACAACAGACATTATAAGGCTGTTTCTGGCAGCACGAGCTGGAGCACGGCTACTATTCCGGTATCGTCGCTTGCTCAAGATAATGGCTGGGGTACCGAAGTTGCTTTGAAGATGGCTAACGTGGTGCAACTGGCATGGGAAGTCAAGGGTGAAGCTACCTCTGACTACCTCTACATCGATGACGTGAACTGCGCCGGTTACGCTGGTGGTGGTTCTACGACTCCTGGTGGTGGTGACAATCCTCCTGCTAAGACGGGTTCCGCTGTTGTCATCGACGACTTTGACGATGGCAACACCACTGCTGAAAATCTCGGCAAGAAGGCCTACTGGTACTTGTACAAGGCCGGTGGATCTTTCACCAATACGCAGGCTGCAGACGAATCCTGGGATATGGTTGTGAAGGAAGGAACCAACTCCTATCTCGAGATGAAGGGCATTTCGGGCATTACCCCGGGTGACACGACTTATCCGTCCGTTGGCATGGAAGTCGCTTTTGACGTCA
>JAEEGH010006232.1_pt1 | contig 29330 bp, 27 predicted proteins | sample 9134181 | NCBI WGS metagenome assembly JAEEGH01 (sample SAMN16246544, study PRJNA631951) | gut metagenome | biome: gut microbiome; feature: rumen; material: DP-attached | host: Bos | place: Iran: Karaj | collected 2018-10 | reverse complement strand
TCTTGTTTAGAAATTCTTCTCGCTTCGTGGTTCTTCTCCGCTTGCTGTATTCTATATCCGTAAAACTCAATTGCTGTCCCATTTCTTCGCCCTCCTGTTGTAACCATTATACCACATCTCGTTCAATGATTAAATCAGTGGTTACTCAAGGGGAAGGCTTTTCCTTCGGCAAGGTTTGAAAACCACCCTTTACAGAATAGCGCTTCACGGCGCTTTTTTTGTTCGCCGCGTTCCGAAAAAATGTATTTGCCATTCTGTGCAAACAATGCTATATTATAAGGCGGAAGAAACGTAAAGGTCGACAAGGCATGGGAAAACAGCGGAAATGGATCAAAAAACGGCACGCGTTTGCAACGGAGCTTGCGCGCATCGTTCTGACGCCGGTCGCGCGGCATAAATACGGCGTGACCCCGGAACGGTTCGGGGAACAGGGCGATCGCGCGTATCTGGTGCTCTATAACCACCAGACGCCGTTCGATCAGTTCTTCGTCGGCATGTCGTTTCGCGGACCGGCCTATTACGTCGCGACCGAGGACATCTTTTCAAAGGGCTTCGTTTCCGCGCTGCTGCGCTTTGCGGTCGCGCCGATCCCGATCGTGAAATCCACGTCGGACCTCAAGGCGGTCAAGACCTGCATCCGCGTCGCCAAGGAGGGCGGGACGATCGCGATCGCGCCGGAGGGCAACCGCACCTATTCCGGCAAGACCGAATACATCAATCCGGCGATCGCGGGGCTTGCCCGAAAGCTCGGACTTCCGATCGCGCTGTACCGGATCGAAGGCGGCTACGGCGTACAGCCGCGCTGGAGCGACAAAACGCGCAAAGGCGGCATGCGCTGTTACGTTTCGCGCGTGATCGAGCCGGAGGAGATCGCCGCCATGACCAACGACGCGCTGATGGAGGAGATCCGTAAAGGCTTGTACGTCAACGAGGGCGAAACGGGCGGGAGCTACCGGTCTGACCGCAAGGCAGAATACCTCGAACGCGCGGTCTATTACTGTCCGTACTGCGGGTTTTCGACCTTTGAAAGCGAAGGCGACGAGATCGAATGCATGCGCTGCAAGCGCCGGATCGTCTACGGCGAGGACAAGCGACTGACCGGCGTGGGCTTCGATTTTCCGTACGGCTCCGTCGCCGAATGGTACGACGCGCAGAGCGCCTTTGTTGCCGATCTCGACCTTTCCGCCTATGCGGATCAGCCGATGTTCACCGACGTTGCGGACGTATACGACGTTGTGCTGAACAAGCGCAAGAAGCGCATCGCAAAGGCAGCTTCGCTGCGGCTCTTCGGCGACCGGATCGAGATCGACGGGATCGGAAACGGCGTGCTGCGCTTTTCGGAGCTGCGCGCGGCGGTGCTCGGCAGGAACAAGCTGAACCTGTACGCGCAGGAGCGGACCTATCAGATCAAGGGCGACAAGCGCTTCAACGCGCTGAAATATGTGAACATCTGTTACAGCAGCAAAAACATCGGCAGGGGAGACACGGATGGAAAATTTCTGGGACTTTAACGTTTGGAGCACGATCAGCATCGTCGCGGTGCTGCTTCTGAGTCTGCTTGCCGCGAGCATGCTGCGGAAGGCGATCCCGTTTCTCAAGAACTCGCTGATCCCGACCTCGGTGCTCGGCGGCGGGATTCTGGTCGCGGTCGCGGGCGCGTATAAGCTGATCACGCACGAGGGCATGTTTGAGACGGCGTTCTTCGGCAACAACGGCACCGCCATGCTCGAGCTCATCACCTACCACTGCCTTGCGCTCGGCTTCATCGCGTCGGCGTTCAAGCCGTCGAAGGGCAAGCTCACCAAACAGCGGACCGCCGAGATCTTCAACACCGGCGTAACGACGGTCTCGACGTACCTTCTGCAGGGCATTTTCGGGCTCGGCATCTCGATCGTCGCGGCGCTGCTGGTCTCGGGCTTTTTCAACGCGGCGGGCATTCTGTTGCCGTTCGGCTACGGACAGGGCACCGGGCAGGCGATGAACTACGGCAACATTTTTGAGGCGGACTACGGCTTTACGGGCGGCAAGAGCTTCGGGCTGACGATCGCGGCGCTGGGCTTCCTCTCCGCAAGCGTCGGCGGCGTCATTCATCTGAACATTCTGAAAAAGCGCGGCAAGATCAAGGTCGAGGAAGCCGCTGCGCAGACGGCGGATCCCGCGCAGACGGGGGACAAGTCTATGCCGATGAAGGAGAGCGTCGACCGGCTGACCGTGCAGATCGCGCTGATCTTTACCGCGTATCTGCTGGCATACCTTCTGATGTTAGGGCTCGGCGCGCTGCTGCCCGGCATGAAGTCCGTGATCTTCGGCTTCAACTTCCTGCTCGGCGTGCTCACCGCAACGCTCGTCAAGCTGTTCATGAACTTCCTGCGCAAAAAGAACGTGCTGAAAAAGGACTACGCCGACGCGTTTCTGATGACGCGCGCGTCGAACTTCTTCTTCGATCTCATGATTGTCGCGGGCATCGCAGCGATCCGTTTCTCGACGCTGGAACGCTACTGGGGCATCATCCTCATCATGGGCGCTGTTGGGCTTGTCGTCACCTATATCTATAACCGCATCGTCGCAAAGACGCTGTTTCCGACATACGCCGAGCAGCAGTTCATGGCGATGTACGGCATGCTGACCGGCACGGCTTCGACCGGCGTCATTCTGCTGCGCGAGATCGACGGCAACTTCCAGACGCCCGCCGCGGACAATCTTGTCTATCAGAACTTCCCGGCGATCGTGTTCGGCTTCCCGATGATGCTTCTTGCGACGCTCGCGCCGAAAAAGCCGATCCTGACGCTGCTGATTCTCATCGGCTTCTTTGCGGTCATGAACGTGATCCTGTTCCGCAGCCGCATTTTCAAAGGAAAACAGAAAACAAACTGACGCTTTTCAAGAAAGGGGCATTCTATGACACAGGATTCCTTCTGGATCATGCGGACGTTCAATCCGCTGTTCTTCGCGACGTTCGCCGCGTTTATCGCACTGCTCGTGATCGCAAGCCTGCTTGTGAAAAACCGCAGCGAAAAGACCAAAAAGATCGTGCTGATCACCGCTTGCGTCGTCACGTTTATCGGGTTTTTCGTCTACAAGTATTTCCTGTCGATCGACACGGAGTACGACAAGCTCGTGATCGAAACGCGCGGCGGATTTTCCTGGTGGGCGGAGCTGCCGCTGCAGCTTTGCAACATCAACATGATCCTGATCCCGATCGCCGTCGCGACGAAGTTCCGTCCGCTGATGAGCTTCAGTTTCTTCCTTGCGCCGCTCGGCGCGATGATGGCGCTGCTGTTTCCGGCGGTCGGCTTTACCGACTGCTCGATCTGGCTGCCGCGCATGCTCGGCTTCTACGGCACGCATTTTATGATCATTATTGAAGCGATCGCGCTGGTCACGTTCGGCTTCTACCGCCCGAAGTTCAAGGACCTGCCGAAGACGGCGCTGACGCTCATTGTGCTGCTGCTTATCATTACGGGCATCAACCTGCTGCTCATCAAGACCGGACTGTATGCCCGCGCAAACTACTTCTTCACGATGGAGCACGAGGGCATCTCGATCCTCAAGCTGTTCTGGAGCTGGATCCCGTATCCGGTCATCTATCTGCTGCCCGGCGCGGTCATCCTCGGCGTATACATGAGCCTTGTTACCACGCCGTTCGCAATCGCCGACGCGATCAAAAAGAAGAAGGCGTAAAGCAATTTCATCACAGGGATCTTCCGCAAGGGAGATCCTTTTTTGTGCAGAAATCGTCAGCGGCAGCGGACGGGCAATGCCCTACGGGATACGCATACAATCTTGCCCGCCCTGTGTAAGGGAGGGCGGATCGCGAAGCGAGACGGGAGGAGTGTCGATGCGTTACGCCCACGGACATGACAATCCCCCAGTCGGCCTACAGCCGACAGCCCCCTTTACACAAGGGGGCCTCTGTATATACGCACCCAAAAGCCTTTCCCTTGAGGGGGCGCGGAGATGAGCGCCGAAGGTCGCGGGATGAAGCGAATCGGAAGCGCGGACCGAACAGGGCGCCAGGAGCGACGTGCCAAAAGCCTCCCTTGTGTAAAGGGAGGTGCCGAGGAACGAGGCGGAGGGATTGTCAATGAATTGCGCATCAGGCGCATGAGGGAGGAGTTATTCTGATAAAAGAATAGCGAAAATGTATATTTTCCCTCTTTTCGGATGAATGAAAAGGTGTTATACTTGATACAAGTATAAGTATACATTGAGAAAGGAAACGGTATGAGCATCGTCGGCAAAAGCGAGATCCGCGTCGACGCCTTCGACAAGGCGACCGGACGGACCAAATACTATGAGGACCGCATGCCCGCGGACGCGCTGTATGTTAAGATCAAGCACAGCGAGATCGCACACGGGGTTGTGAAGGCGGTCGACACCTCCGAAGCCGAAAAGATCAAAGGCGTCGTTCGGGTTTTGACCTGCTTTGACGCGCCGGAGATCGACTTCCCGACGGCGGGACATCCGTGGTCTATGGACCCGGAGCACCAGGACGTCGCGGACCGCAGACTTTTGAACACGCACGTCCGCTATTACGGCGACGACGTTGCGGTCGTCATCGCGGAGGACGAGGTCTCCGCCATGCAGGGCGTACGGGCGCTGAAGGTCGAATACGAAACGCTGCCCTTTGTGCTGGACGTGCAGAAGGCGATGGAGGACGGCGCGCCGCAGCTCCACGAGGGATATCCGCACAACATCCTGAAGCACACCTCGATCCGCAAGGGCGATTATGAAAACGCGATCAAGGAGCCCGGGCTCATCAAGGTCGAGGGTTGGTACGACACGCCGACGGTGCAGCACTGCCACATCGAAAACCACGGCTGCTTTGCCTATGAGGAGAACGGACGGATCACGGTCGTGAGCTCCACGCAGATCCCGCACATCGTCCGCCGCATCGTCGGACAGGCGATCGGCAGACCCTGGGCGGACGTACAGATCATCAAGCCGTATATCGGCGGCGGCTTCGGCAACAAGCAGGATGCGCTTTATGAGCCTTTGTGCGCCTGGTGCTCGGTGATGGTCGGCGGGCGGCCGGTCCGCATCGACTGCTCGCGCGAGGAGACGTTTGTAAGTAACCGCGTGCGCCACGCGATCCGCTTCCATATCACAAGCTGGATCCGACCAGACGGCAGCATGGCGGCAAGAAAGGTCGATCTCTTCTCGAATCAGGGCGCGTACGCAAGCCACGGGCACAGCATCGTCGCAAAGGCGATGGGGTCGTTTCCGCAGCTCTACCCGTGCGACAACATCGAATGCGACGCGTACACCGTCTATACGAACATCCCGGCAGCCGGCGCGATGCGCGGCTACGGCATGCCGCAGGCGTCGTTTGCGAACGACTCGAACATCGAGGAATGCGCCCACGCCGTACACATGGACCCGGTCGAATACCGGAACAAGTACATCATGCCGCAGGGGTATTTCGACGGCTTCAGCAAAAACTGCAACTATTACGATTCGCACCGCGAATGTCTTGCAAAGGGCAAGGCGCTGATCGGCTACGACGAAAAGATCCGGGAATTTGCAAAGGACAAAGGTCCGATCCGCCGCGGCATCGGCTGCGCGTCGTTCTGGTACAATACGGCGGTGTGGCCGATCGCGCTGGAGACCTCCTCGAACCGGATGCTCTTAAACCTCGACGGCACCGTCACGATGCAGGGCGGCGAGACGGAGATCGGACAGGGCGCCGACACCGCGTTTGCGCAGATGGCGGCGGAAGCGATCGGCTTGAAGAGCTATAAAGACGTGCACGTCGTTTCCTGTCAGGACACCGATACGACGCCGACGGGCCTGGGCGCGTACGCGTCGCGGCAGACGTACGTTGCGGGCTTCTCGATCCGACAGACCGCAGAAATCCTCAGAAAGAAGATCTTTGCCTACGCGAACAAGCTGACGCGGCAGGCGGTCGAAAACATGGACATTGTCGACGGCGTCGTGGTGAGAAAGTCCGACGGAAAGCCGCTGATCACGCTAAAAGAGCTTGCGATGACCGCGCAGTATAACCCAAAGGATTCTGAGCATATCACGGCGGAAAGCACATATACGATCCAGAACAACGCGTATTCGTTCGGCTGCACGTTCGCGGAGGTCGAGGTCGATATCCCGATGTGCAGGGTCACGGTCAAAAACATCGTGAACGTGCACGACTGCGGAACCCTCATCAATCCGGCTTTGGCCTCGGCGCAGGTGCACGGCGGCATGTCGATGGCGATCGGCTACGGCATGAGCGAACAGCTTTTGTTCGACCAAAAGACCGGAAGACCGCTGAACAACAACCTTTTGGACTATAAGCTTTCGACCGTGATGGACCATCCGGATCTTCAGGCGGCGTTTATCGAGAATCCGGAACCGACCAGCGTGTTCGGGACCAAGGCTTTGGGCGAGCCGCCCGCATGCTCCGGCGCGCCGGCGATCCGCAACGCGATCTACAACGCGACCGGCGTTGCGCTGAAGAAGCTTCCGATGAATCCGCACAATCTGTTTGCGGCGTTTACCGAAGCGGGACTGATCCATGATTCTTGGCAGGAGGGCTGACCGATGTACGATATGAAGGCACTGTATGAAGCGGCGAGCGTCGAAAACGCCGTCGAGCTTCGCTTGGCGCATCCCGAGGCGCAGATCATCGCGGGCGGCAGCGACGTGCTGGTGCAGATGCGCGAGGGCAAGCGCGCGGGAAAGGAGCTGATTTCGATCTACGGACTGGACGAGCTTCGCGGGATCACGATCGACGAAGACGAAAACATCCGCATCGGCTCTCTGACGAGCTTTTCCCACATCACGCGGGATCCGATCATTCAAAAATACATCAACGTATTGGGCGAAGCGGTGGACATGGTCGGCGGACCGCAGATCCGGAACATCGGCACGATCGGCGGGAACACCTGCAACGGCGTGACGAGCGCTGATTCCGCCTCGACGCTGCACGCATGGGAAGCGATCGTCGAGCTTTTCGGCAAAAACGGCGTTCGCAGACTTCCGATCAAGGACTTTTACATCAAAGCGGGACAGGTCGATATCCGCGTCGAGGACGGCGAGATCCAGACCGCGATCCTGATCCCGAAGGCAAGCTACGAGAACACCTTCGGACACTACATCAAGTACGCGATGCGCAATGCCATGGACATTGCGACGCTCGGCTGCTCGGTCAACGTGCGGCTTTCGGCGGATAAAAAGACGATCGAACGCGCCCGCATCGCCTACGGCGTGGCGGGTCCGGTGCCGATGCGCGCGCCGCATGCCGAGGCGCTTGCAAACGGTCAGCCGATCGGTAAGGACCTCATCGACCGGTTCGGGCTTGCGGTGCTTGAAGACATCAATCCGCGCGATTCGTGGCGTGCCAGCAAGGCGTTCAGAAGCCATATCGCGGTCGAGACGGCAAAGCGCTGTCTCTATGAATCCATCCGGAAAGCGGGAGGTGAGCTTTGATGGCGCAGTATAAACTGGTTCGCTTTAACCTGAACGGCAAGGAGGTCGAAAAGATGGTCGACGTGCGCGCGTCGCTGACCGACATGCTGCGAAACGACTACCATCTGACCTCGGTGAAAAAGGGCTGCGAGGTCGGCGAATGCGGCGCGTGCAACGTGCTGATCGACGGCGAAGCGTTCAATTCCTGCATCTATCTTGCGGTGTGGGCGGACGGCAAGCACATCCGCACGCTCGAAAGCCTGACCGGACCGGGCGGCGAGATTTCCGACATCCAGCAGGCGTTTATGGAGGAGAGCGCGATCCAGTGCGGCTTCTGTACGCCGGGCTTTATCATGACCGCCGCGGAGATACTCGAGACCAAAAAGCTCTATACGCGCGACGAGCTCCGAAAGCTCCTTTCCGGGCATCTTTGCCGATGCACGGGCTACGAGAACATTCTGAACGCCGTCGAAAAGACCATGAAGCGGCGTCTCGGCGTGCCGGTGGAATGATATGAAAAAGGCGGCTTTCGTTCTGTTCGGGCTTGCGGTCCTGCTGTCCGACGTGATGTGCGCCCATGTCGCGTATCTGTACCGCGCGATGCTCTGCGGCATAGAACACATGGGGTACAGCGCACCGGCAGGCGCCGCGTTTCTGTACGCGATCCCGTACGCGGTCGGCATTGCCGTCTGCGTGACCGTCGGGATCGTGCTTTTCAGAAAGGCAAAAAAGTGACGGGGAACGCCCGCCGCTTTTTCATTCTGCGGATTATTCTTGAAAATTTTGCAATTCTGTTGCATTTGCGGGGTTTACCGATGCGGGAATTTGTGGTAAACTAAACCGAGTTTTTCAAGAGGTATCACATGAAGCATTCGACAAGAATTTCCATTTGGATAATGATTTTGATCCTGCTGATCGGTTCGATCGGCTGCGACACGCTGATCGCGCCCGCATCGCAGGAACCCGTTTCCGAACAGATCATCACGATGCAGCCGACCGCCGCGCCGACGCCGGAACCGACGGCGGAGGAGATCGAGATCATTGCGCCGGAGGCTACGACGCTGCCGACGCTCCCGCCGACGCCCGAACCGACGCCGACGCCCGAGCCGACGCCGACCCCGCCGCCGACGGAGATCCCGTTCTCGTATTACTGCCCGACGGTCAATATGAGCTTTGAAGAGCTCGTGGGCTCGCTGCCGGACTTTGACGAATCGAAACCGAAGAGCAACGATACGTTCTGGATGCCGAAGGGCTATCCCGCGCCGGACACCTATAGGATCCTCGTCGATCTCTATTGGCAGCTGGTGATCATCTACGCAAAGGATCCGGAGACCGGGGAATACACGGTGCCCGTCCGGTACATGACCTGCGCGTCCGGCAACCCGAGAAAGTATTCGGAGACCCAGGCGGGAACGTTCCAGATGAAGCCGACGAAGGTCCGGTTCGGCAACTTCAAGACCGGCGAGACCGCGCAGTACTGGTCGCTGATCCGCAGTCGCACCTATTTCCATTCGACGATCTACTCGAAGTACCGCGATCTCAGCTCCGTGGACAAAGCCTCCTATGAAGCGGTGACCAGCGGAACGAAGGCGTCGCATGCCTGCATCCGCCTTCTTGTGCCGGATGCGCGCTGGATCTTCTATAACATCTGCTACGACACCGTCTGTGAGATCCGAAAGGGCAGTAAGGACGACGCGGAGATGAAAGCGATCCGCGATCAGATGCACTTTGCGGCATGGAAGGACAACGCGGACCTGTCCACCGCGAACACGCCGTATACGGACAACTGGACCATCGAGGCGGTCGCAACCGACAAGCCGTACGTCCACGCGACGCAGCCGCCGGTGCCGAAAAGCTGAAAACCCGGTCTGTCGAAATACTTCGGCAGACCGTTCTTTATTTCTGCGCCGCTTATCGCATTTCGTGCGACCGGGCGGCGGTTTTGCAGGGAAAAAGATCCGCCTCATCAGACAGGGCTGCTGGACAGAGCAGCTTTTTGTCATGTTTTCCGTTCCCGCCGCGTAAAGTTTGACAGCAAGGGGGGAATCGGAATGAAGCTTGACGAAATGAAGGTACAGTACGATAAAAGCCGCGACGGGTTTACGAAGGAATCCGCGTTTGCCGTGAAGCCGGAGGAAAAGCTGCCGAAGGTGGATGTATCCGGGATCGCGGTCAAGGTGGGACTTTGCGCGGGCGTGCTTGCGCTGGCGTTCATCGTGCGGGCGTTCGGCGTCGGCGCGCCGAAGGCGCAAACCGCTGAGACCTCGACGCATGCGGAAAACAGCGGAGAAACGACGGCGGACGATCAGCCGGGCAAGCTGAAATACGTCGATACGACCGGTGCAAAATGGACCGCGCCGGTGCGGTCCAACGACATTGAGCTCGTGCGGGACGGACAGCTGCTGCGGTTTACCGCCGGCGCATCGGACGTATACGCTTGCATGGCGGGGAAAGTCTTGTCCGTCGCGTCGGACGATGCGCTCGGGACGTATGTCCGCGTACAGTCCGAGTCGGACTGCGAGACCTTTTATTACGGATTCGATACGGTCCGGGTAAACGAGGGAGACGCCGTCAAAGCGGGCGACGCTCTGGGTACGGTGCCGGTCGGACGAAGTCTCTATCTGCGCGTCCTCGAAAAAGGCGCGCCGCAGGATCCGACCGCCTATGTCGATCTGTCGCTGAACCGCGGATGAGGTTCTCCGTCGGCAGGACCGAGATACGCGTCACAATGCCGGCGGTTCTTGTCCTTGCGTTCTGCATCACGGCAGGGGAGACGAAGCCGCTTCTGCTTGCGCTCGTGTCGCTTGTCGTGCACGAAGCCGCGCATGCCGTTGCGGCAAGGAACCTGAAGCTGCCGATCGCGTGTCTCACGCTCTATCCGTTCGGTGCGGTCATGCGGCTCGACGCGCTTTTTCTTTCCGGACGGGACGAACGGATCGTCGCCGCCGCGGGACCCTTGGGATCGCTGGCGTTTGCGGCGGTTCTGACGCTGTTTCGTCCGCTGCTGTCTGAGGATCGGATCGACCCGCTGATCGCCGCGAACCTCGCGATCGCGATCCTGAACCTGTTTCCGGCATACCCGCTCGACGGCGGGCGGATCGCGCGTTCGGCTCTGCAAAGCGTACTGCGGGAACGGACCGCAAAGGGGCTGCTGCTGTCGTTTACGGCGGCGGTTTCCGTCGGACTGACGGCGGCGGGCATATATCTTGCCGTGCGAGGGATCCCGGCATGGGCGCTGTTCGCGATCCCGCCGTTTGTGCTTTTTTCGGCGCTCTGGGAATGGAAAACGCCGGACGCAGGAACCGTTTCGCGCGTGATGGAACGGCGGGAGGCGATCCGCTTCGGCGAGGCGCGCAAGGCGCAGATCGTCGTTATCGGCGAAGACGCGAGCATCCGGGATGCGCTCGCAAGCTTTTCCGGTGCGCGCTGTACGATCCTGCGCGTGGTGCGAAGCTCCGGCTTTGTTGAGCTTACGGAGTTTGAGCTCGTCGACGCCGCGGCAAAGCTCGGCGTGCATACGCCGCTGAAAACCGTGATTTTGCGATTGACCGATGGAAAATGATGTGTTATACTTTATTAGTTAAAGTATGCAATCGCAAAGGAACGTAGGTTTTTGGACGATCGAACGATGGACATGCTGCTGAGCCGGGTCGAAAAGCCCGCCCGCTATCTCGGCAGCGAATGGAATATGGAACGCAAGGAGGTCTATGACTTCCGCTTTGCGCTGTGCTTCCCGGATGTTTATGAGATCGGCATGTCGCACCTCGGCAGCCGGATCCTGTACCGTGTATTGAACGACATGGACGGCGTTTACTGCGAACGTGCTTATGCGCCGTGGACCGATATGGAACAGGCGCTGCGGGATCTCAAGGAACCGCTGTTCACGCTCGAAACGAAATCTCCGCTTCGGGATTTCGATATCGTCGGGTTTTCGCTCCTTTACGAGATGTGCTATACGAACGTGCTGACGATGCTCGATCTTTCCGGCATCCCGTTCCTTGCGTCCGAGCGCGGCGAAGCCTATCCGCTGATCGTGGCGGGCGGTCCCTGTACCGTCAATCCTGAACCGATCGCGGAAATCGTCGACGCGATCCTTCTGGGCGACGGCGAAGAGCTTGAGCCGGAGCTTGTGGAATGCGTGCGCAAAGCAAAGAAAGACGGCGTTTCCAAGGCGGAGCTTCTGAAACGCCTCGCAGCGGTCGACGGCGTGTATATCCCGTCGTTCTACCGTCCGGTCTATGAAAACGGGCGCTATGTCCGCACGGAACGGCTGAACGCGCACGCGCCGGAGCATCCCGTCCGCCGCGTGGTCCGCAACCTCGATTCCGCAAAGTATATCGGCCGACAGCTCGTTCCGCATATGCAGATCGTTCACGACCGCGTCGCCGTCGAGGTCATGCGCGGCTGTACGCGCGGATGCCGCTTCTGTCAGGCGGGATACATCTACCGCCCGGTCCGCGAGCGCACAAAGGAAACGCTGCTTGGTCAGACGCGCGATCTCGTCCGCTGCACCGGCTACGACGAGGTCTCGCTGCTGTCGCTTTCCACCGGCGATTATTCCGAGCTGCACGCGCTTCTGCCGCGGATCATCGACGATATGGCGGAGCAGAAGGTCTCCGTGTCGCTGCCGTCGCTGCGCATCGATTCGCTTTTGAAGGACGATCTTGAAAAGATGCAGACGGTCCGCAAGGGCGGACTGACCTTTGCGCCGGAGGCGGGCACGCAGCGCATGCGCGACGTGATCAACAAGAACGTGACGGAGGAGGATCTTCTGCGCGCGGTCACCGACGCGTTCACGGCGGGCTGGTGCGGCGTCAAGCTCTATTTCATGATCGGGCTGCCGACCGAAACGGACGAGGACGTAAAAGGCATTGCCGAGCTTGCGCGCAAGGTGTCGAACGCGTTCTATGCGCTTCCGAAGGACAAGCGCGGTTCGGGCTTCCGCGTGACGGTCTCCGTGTCCACCTTCGTGCCGAAGCCGTGGACGGCGTTCCAGTGGTGCGCGCAAAACCGCCAGGAGGAGATCGTGCGAAAGCAGCAGCTTCTGAAAGCCGCGTTAAAGGGCGTACGCGGCGCGGAACTGCATTGCCATCCTTCGGTACTGTCCGTGCTCGAAGCGGTGTTTTCCCGCGGGGACAGGCGCTTAAACGGCGTGCTGATCGACGCATACCGGCGCGGCTGCCGGTTCGATTCCTGGGCGGAGCACTTCAAGCCGGACGCATGGGCGGAGGCGTTTTCGGCGAACGGGCTGACGATGGACGAGTATGCGCACCGCGATCGTGCGATCGACGAGCCCTTGCCGTGGGAGACGGTCGACGCGCTGGTCAAGCCCGCATACCTCAGGCGCGAATGGGAAAGGGCGCAGGAAGCGCGGACCACAAGGGACTGCAGACAGGGCTGCAACGGATGTTTCGGAGAGCATTGTGAAGATTATTGCCGCGTTTGAAAAAACCAAAGAACTGAGCTACACCTCGCATCTCGACGTGCAGCGCACGCTGCAGCGCGCGTTTCGCCGCGCCAATCTGCCGCTTGCGTTCTCGAAGGGCTTCAATCCGCATCCGAAGCTCTCCTTTGCAACAGCGCTTGCGACCGGCTTTACGAGCGCGGGGGAATGGGTCGAGGTCGAGCTCGACCGGGATATCACGCCCGAAGATTTTACGGAACGCGTCAACGCCGCGCTTCCGAACGGCATGCGGTTTCATTCCGCATTCATTGCGGACGAGAGCTTTCCGACGCTCTCCAGGATGCTCGTCGCCGCAAAGTACATCATTACGCTCTATACGGATACGCCGATTGCGATGGACGAACTTCTTTCGGCGATCCGCGCGATCACGGACAGCAAAGAAGTGATCGTGGAAAAGAAGACGAAAAGCGGGATACGCCCCGCAAACATTCGTCCGGATATTTTGGAGGCGGAAGCGATCTCCGCTTCGGATCGGACCGCAGTCGCTGCGGTCGTGGGCACGCTCAATGCGGCGGGAGGTCTGCGCGCGGAAACGTTCGCGCGAGCGCTCTTTGAACGCCTCGGCACGAGCGGACGCTTCACGGCGCATCGGATCGCGCTCTGCTTTGAGGGAAGCGACAGACTTCCGCGCCTCCGGTAAGGAAAGGTTTTTATGAATAAAGAAATTTTGGTCGACGCCAACGCGTTCAATACGCGCGTGGCGGTCGTCGAGGACGGCACGCCCGTTGAGCTCTATGTGGAGCAGGAGGGCAGCGAACGCCTCGTCGGCAACATCTATTTAGGCAAGGTCCAGAACGTCCTGCCCGGCATGCAGGCGGCGTTTGTGGACATCGGACTCGAAAAGAACGCGTTTTTGTACGCGGGCGACGTCTTTACGCCCGGCGACGCGTACGACGAGCTTGAAAAGATCCCGGAAACGCGCAAGATCAGCGAGCTATTAAAGCCCGGACAGAACGTCGTCGTGCAGGTCGCAAAGGACCCGGTCGGCACAAAAGGCGCGCGCGTGACCACGCATATCACGCTTGCGGGCAGATCGCTTGTTCTGATGCCGACCGTCGAGTACATCGGCGTTTCCCGCAGGATCGAAAAGGAAGAGGAGCGGCAAAGGCTCAGAAAGCTTATCAAGGAATTGAAGCCCGAGGGCATGGGCGTGATCGTCCGCACGGCGTCCGAGGGACGCACCAAGGACGCTTTCAAGGAAGAGATCGACAGCTTAAAGCTCCTGTACGGCGAAATCCAGAAAAAGGCAAAGTCGCAGAAGGCGCCGAAGCTCTTGCATGAGGAGCAGAGCCTGCTGTTCCGCACCGTGCGCGATCTTCTGATGCGCGACGTGGACCGCGTGTTCGTCAACGACCGCAACGCGTATGCCGAGCTTTGTCAGATCGCGTCGGTCATGGCACCGAAGCTCAAAGCCCGCATCCTGTTCAAGGACAGCGAAGCGCTGTTCGAGCGATGTGAAGCGGAGAGCAAGATCGACAAGGCGCTTGCGCGCAAGGTCTGGCTGAAGAGCGGCGGATATCTCATCATCGACCGCGCGGAGGCGCTGACCGTCATCGACGTCAACACCGGCAAGTTCGTCGGCAAGGACAATCTCGAAAAGACGATCACCGCGACCAACTGCGAGGCGGCGACTGAGATCGCACTGCAGCTCCGGCTTCGCGACATCGGCGGCATCGTTATCATCGACTTCATCGACATGGAAAAGGAAGCGAACCGCCAGCTCGTTCTGCAGACGCTGAAAAACGCGATGCACGAAGATCATACGCGCTCGCATGTGTTCGGCTTCACGCGGCTGGGACTCGTTGAGCTGACCCGCAAAAAGACCGGCAGAAGCATCGGCGACACCTTAAAGGTCACCTGTCCGTGCTGCGAGGGCGAGGGAAAGGTGCTTGCGCCGCATACGGTGTTCAATAAGCTCCGCAAGCAGACGCTGCAGATTTTGAAGAGCTCCAATATCCGCCGCATGTACATCGAGGTGCATCCGGACGTCAAGGCGGCGATGGAGGGACTGTTCAAAAAGAACGGCACGCTGTTCCCGGAGGTCGAAAACGTCAGTTTCTTCGTCCGCGCGAACGAAAATCTGCATCCCGAAAAGTACGTCGTGCGTCCGTTGCCGGACAAGAAGGTCCAGGAAGCGAAGCGTCTCTGCACGGTGCTGCACTGAAAAAACAGAGGATCGCAGTCGGTTTCGGAAACGGATATTTTACTACCCCACCACCGCAAGCGGTCCCCCTCCCCTCACAAGGGGAGGTCGGGTTCGTACCGCTTTTGAGCTCCCCTTGTCAGGGGGCGCAGATCCGAGCGCTCGCTGTGCGAGGAGGAGCGAGGTGAGGTGCGACCGAAACAGGAAGCCATGGCGACGCGCGGGAAGCGCGCGACGGCACCTATGTAACGAAGCGAAGCGGAGTGAACAGAAGGCTTGCATACGACGCGCTGCAACCATGTTTCGGGATCGCTGTCACGCGGTGACTGAGGGGTAGAACGCATTCCTGTTCTCAAGCTGATATACGATGAAAAAAGTCCGAAAAATCTTGAAAAAATCCGTTGACAAGCCATGATTCTTGTGTTATAGTCATGCGGTGAGCCGCTTCGGAGCGGTACTTAAGTGTGTCCGATGAGACACCTCCGTATTTGAGCGAGTCTGGGAAGAAGGAGGAAGCACAAAGCAATGTACGCAATCATTCAGACCGGTGGTAAACAGTATAAGGTCCAGGTCGGCGACGAAGTTCTCGTTGAGAAGCTCGACGCAGAGGTCGGTACCGAAGTCACCATGGATGTTCTGCTCGTCGCGGACGGCGAAGTCGTTACGGTCGGCAAGCCCGTCGTGGACGGCGTCAAGGCAACCGCAAAGGTTCTCGAGCACGGCAAGGGCAAGAAGGTTATCGTCTTCAAGTATAAGCCCAAGAAGAACATCCGCAAGAAGCGCGGCCATCGTCAGCCTTTCACCAAGGTTGAGATCACCGCGATCGGCTGATCCATGATCACCGTGACCGTGACCCGCGAAAACGGCGATCCCGTTGGATTCAAAGTTTCGGGACACGCGAATATGGGTGAATACGGGGAAGACCTTGTTTGCGCGGCGGTATCCGCCATCGTGCAGACGGCGATCCTCGGGATCACAGAGGTATGTCACATCTCGGCAGGCGTTTCGATCGAAGAAGGCGAAACGGTCTGCATCCTCAGTAAGGATGCGAGCGCGGATGCGATCCAAAGGGCGGGCATCGTTATCGATACGATGATCGCAGGCTTACGGAGCATTCAGCAATCGTATCCCAGAACCCTCAAATTTCGGAACAAGGAGGTTTAGATCATGTTTCAGATGAATCTGCAGCTTTTTGCACATAAAAAGGGCGTCGGTTCCTCCCGTAACGGCAGAGACAGCGAATCCAAGCGTCTCGGACCGAAGCGTGCGGACGGTCAGTTCGTCCTCGCAGGCAACATCCTCGTTCGCCAGCGCGGCACGCACTTCCATCCCGGCACCAACGTCGGCATCGGCAAGGATGACACGCTGTTTGCGAAGATCGACGGCATCGTCCGTTTCGAGGTTCGCCACGCGGGCAAGAAGACCGTGAGCGTGTACGCCGAAGAGCAGGCGGAAGCATAAACAACAACACCAGAGAAAGAACGCGAAATGCGCTCTTTCTTTTTTTTCGGAAATGCGATACACTGTACCTATCGGGAAGAACGGAGATTTTGAAAATGACAGCTTTGCGGCGCTTTGTCCCTGCCGATGCGGAGACGATTCAGAAGAATCAATACCCGGATATGACGGCAGAGGAGATCGAACGGATGATCGCGGACTGGAACCGCGGCGTTTATGAGAACCGCCGCTTTGAGATGCTTGCCGTCATCGAGGACGGGCAGATCACCGGCTGCGCGTCCCTCACCGAACGCAGCCAAAACGTGGTATCGTTCGGGATCGAGATCTTTGCGGAGGAGCGGAGGAAGGGGATCGCATCGAATGCCATGCCGCTTCTGTTTGAAGCAGCAAAACAAGCGGGATATCGCGCCGTCCTCGATCAGGTACGTACGGACAACGCCGCAAGCATCCGGCTGCATGAAGCATTCGGCTTTGAGACTGACGGGTATGTGTACCGGAACAAGCGGGATCATGCAGTCGTTCTGTATCTGAAACTGCTTATATAAGAGATCAGCGCCGCGTGATGCGGCGCTGTATTGATATATAGGTGAATTGCCTTGCGACGTGAATGGTCCTGCGCTGTGAATGGCTTGGATGGCGCATCAGCGGTGAATATACATCCTGGTCAGATCCGGTTCGCCGTCGCCCTGCACCATGCAGAGGAATTCCCAGCCGTAGCGCTCGTAGAAGCCCGTGTGGTCGGTGACGAGGTAGACGGGGGAGATTCCGTGCGCGCGCAGGTCCTCGACCGCGATATTGAGGAGCGCGCCCGCGATCCCGCGGCCGCGGTGGCTTTCCTCGGTATAGACCGCACAGACGTTCGGGAACAGGTCTTTTCGGTCGTGGAAATCGTTTTCGATCACGCCGAGACCGCCGACGATCGCGTCGCCGTCGAGACAAAGATACCAGCCGTATTCGGTCTCGCCGGAAAGATACGCGTCCATACATTCGAGATACGCTTCTTCCGGAACGCCCCATTTCGAGCTGAACCATTGCGCGGCGGGCTTTTCGAGCGCCGGACGCTCGCGCAGGGTGATATAAGAAAGATGATCGGTCATAGAATACTCCTTTCTCGATAAAAAAGGGGTTGCAACCGAAATTGCAACCCATGTGGTGGAGCATAGGAGATTCGAACTCCTGACCTCAACATTGCGAACGTTGCGCGCTACCAACTGTGCTAATGCCCCGCGAACAGAAAACATTATACACGCTTTTCATAAAAAAGCAATAGGTTTTTCAAAAAAAACTTTCGCGCTATGAAAATATATCTTGCTTTTTGGGAACGATTGTTGTAAGATAGCAAAGGTGCAACAAAAGCCGTGCAGAGATGGCTGAGCTTGGTCTAAGGCGCACGACTGGAAATCGTGTATACCAGGAATGGTATCGAGGGTTCGAATCCCTCTCTCTGCGCCACGTCGTCGCGGGCTTCACTCAGCTCGCGACGATTTCTTTATTTCATAAACAAATCATCGCTTCGCCTTGTTTCGCCGTCCACTTCACTCCGTTCCATTACATAGGTGCTGTCGCGCGTTTCATCGCGCGTCGTCATATTCGCTTGTAAACGCGCTCACTCCCACTCCGCTTCGCTTCGTTACATAAGTGCCGTTGCGCGCTACCCGCGCATCGCCATGGCTCACTGTCGCTACCAACTTTTTGCGGGCAGCGCACCTTTGGCGCGATCCGGGCGGTCGATTTCGTTTTGGATGAGGGGATTCGACTGAGCGAGCGCAAAACCGTTTCGCGAACGCGCGGGATCAGACGGTTTACGACGATTCGGATCCGTTCGCTCGCTTGCTTCCGAATAGCTTTTGCCGCAGCGATCGGTTTCCGACCTTGCGGAAGCCGCGTACAAGCAGTGTGAGCACGACGGTCAGCAACAGCAGCAGGAGCACGGCCGCCCAGACCGGCAGGCCCATCAGTGTTTCCCGTATCCTGGGAAGGATGTGAAGCCTGCCGAGAATGGCTGTATCCCATGTTGAAAAACACGCCGCAGAGAAAAAGTTCATCGAAAAATGAATCAGGACAGTGTAGCGAACCATTCCGGTGAGCTCGAAGACCCAGCCGAGCAGCAGCGCAACAACGAATGTATATACGAACTGACCGGTGTTGCGGTGCCATATGCCGAAGAAAAGGGCCGTGATGAGGATCGCGAGCCACGCGGGGGCGTATTTACGGAGATTCCGCTGGATCATACCGCGGAAGGCGAGCTCCTCCATGAACGGCGCCATTACGAGCGTGACGAAGAACGGCAGGTCATAGCCTGCGCTTCTGGTGCAGAATTTCTCAACAAAACGAACAGCGTCCTTGGAGAATGGCAACAGGCAGGCGAGAAGAAGACCGGAAACAGCCGTGATCAAAAACCCGCTGACGATTCCGAGCACGGTACGCTTTATCCCGGAGAGCGCCAGCGTCGGAACGGTTCGTTCGCGCACGCTCCGGACCAGGCGGTGAACAAAACATGGGATCAGCCATCCGACGACGGAGAGCCCGATGCCGATCGCGATGAGATCGAGGTTTGCACAGGTCAGAAACTGCTTCAGCGCCGCAGTCCTGTTCCGCTCGAAAACGCGCGAATAGGCGCCGATCGCACAGAACACGGAAAACAGCAGAGCTGCGGCTGCGATACAGGCATAGAGGACGCGGAGAACTTTCTGTTTCGGAAAGAATCTATGCAGCGTGTCCGGAAGCAGTGCCGTGAGCGCATAGGCGATACAGGGCAGACCCGTCACGACGAGATAGATCAGCAGACCTTCCTTTTCTAAGTTCGAACGGAACGAACCGGCAAAATCGAGCAGATAATGACTCTTCGGCACTTGCTTCATAACCGGCAGGGGTCCGTTCTTCGGCAGCAAAAACGTATTGCCCCAGGCGATGCGTCCGCCGCCCCAGATCGCGAGCATCACGAACAGCCAGAACGCAGACAGCAGAAGCACCGCCGTAAACAGCAGGATATGTGAAAGGACCCTTCGCTTTGCTCGCATGAACATCAACTCCTTACAGGAATATTGTAGCATACTCTCTGTAAATTGCAAACAGGACCGGGACGATCCGAAGGATGCGCTGATTTTATAGAAATTTCATTTGCTTTCCTTCCTTTTTTGACATACAATGGACACAGGGAGGGAAGGCATATGCAGATCGTGGTTTTGGACGGATACTGCGTCAATCCGGGCGATGTGGACTGGGGTCCCTTGAAGCAGCTCGGAACGCTTTCGGTCTATGACCGGACGCATCCGGATATGATCGCGCAGCGGCTTCGCGGCGCGGAGGCGGTCTTTGTCAACAAGGTGAAGCTGAATCGCGATGCGATCTTCGGCGCGCGGCAGCTCCGGTTCATCGGCGTCCTTGCGACGGGCTATGACGTCGTCGATACGGCGGCGGCAAGAGAGCGCGGGATCACCGTCGCGAACGTGCCCGCGTACAGCACGGAAGCCGTCGCGCAGCATGCGGTCGCGCTTTTGCTGGCGCTGTGTCAGCATGCGGAATACCATTCCGCAAAGGTCCGGCAGGGCGCATGGACCGCGCAGCCGGATTTCTCGTGGTGGGAGATCGCGCCGACGCTGCTGTACGGCAAAACGATCGGCATTGTCGGCTGCGGGCGGATCGGATCGCGCGTTGCAAGGATCGCGGACGCTTTCGGCATGCGCGTGCTCGGCACGAACCCGCATGAAAAACAGGGCTTTTTAGGTACTTTTGTTCCGCTCGACACGCTGCTTGCGGAATCGGACGTCATCTCCCTGCACTGCCCGGCAAAAGCGGACACGGTGGGGATGATCCGCAAGGACACGATCGCAAAGATGAAGGACGGCGCGATCCTGATCAATACGTCGCGCGGGAGTCTGATCTCCGAAACGGACGTTTGTGACGCGCTTCGATCCCGTAAGCTTGCGGGGTATGCCGCAGATGTGGTCAGCGAAGAGCCGATCAAGCTCAAAAATCCGCTGATGAGCGCGCCGAACTGCATCATCACGTCGCACTATGCGTGGACGCCGAAGCCGATGCGCCAGAAGATCATCGACGTATCGGCGGAGAATTTAAGATCCTTTGTATACGGCTACCCGATCAACGTTGTAAACTGACCGGTATCATTCGGAACAAACAGAAGGGGAAAAACAATATGACGCCTAAAGAGATAAGAGAGGAAGCAAGCCGCCGTATCAGGCTGCTGCCGGAGAAGGAATACGAAGCGCGCGCTGCGCAGATTCGCGCGGATCTGGAGCTGACGGAAAAGAAAAATATCACCTTTCTGACCGGAAAGGAACGCCAGGAATACCTTGCAGCATCCATGCGGCTTGATGCAAGACCGGAGCAGTACATCGGCTATCATTCCCTGCAGGAGTATCTGGACCGGTACGGATATCTGTCGGAAAATCAGATCAACGGTCAGGCGCCGCGCAAAAGGGAGACATGGATTTTTGTGCTGCTGTGTTTTGCTTCACTGATTGCAGCGCTGACCGTTGCGGCGATCGCAGGAACCGAAAAGTTTTCCGGAACGCTCAATGCCATAGCCATCATACTCTTCTTGTTGTTGGCCATAGCGCATCTCGTATTCGGTATATTGGCCTTCATCTCTTTGATCAGGAATTTAAGAATGAAGTCTCGCCTGAAGAAAAGCGCCGGAGCCGCCATAACAGAAGATGCGATCAAAGCGGAGATGCAGCGGCAGATGACGGAATCGGAACGAATCCGGCGGGAAGCGCTTGCTCCGAAGACGGGCGGACAAGCGGTATCGTCGACAGCCTCCGTTCGCGTGAACAACCCTGCCGATTTCTATGGACTCGCAGACGACAAGTTCCCTTCGATCGAAGAGAAATCGGGAGAAGACGACGCGACGATGGTGCGGGACAAATTCCCGATATACGAGCCAGTGCAGTCTGTGCCGAAACTGACGGAGTCTGCGGTCAACGATATGCTTCGCAAAATCAATGCGGACAACACGGAGGTTTACGTATCTGACATTGAAACGGAAAACGATCCGGCGCTGGGAAAGAAGCTCTTCAAGGGGATCGAGGAAACAGCCGCGCAGCGTGTCTCAGAGATGACGCAAGAGGAGTATGACACGATCGCGACGCCGATCCGGGAGCTGTACGATACGCTCCTTCGCATGGAAAAGGAAGGATTCGGAAGAGGACCGGAACAGCAGAATAATCTGCGCTTATATGAAGTTACGTCGTATCGTGCGGAGAAGATGATTCAGGACCTTGAGACCAAAAACATCTTACAGCCGATCCTGATCAGGTACGGATTGACCGAATCGGATCTATACAGAAGCACACCGAATCTTTTGAAGGATCTGATCCGCAAATATGCACTGATCTTAGGCGGATCGCTTGTACTGCTTGCTTCAGCCATATGGTTCGCGGTGAAGATGGATTCGCATTTTACGGATTTTGAAGGCATTCTGTCGTTTGCCGTGATCGCCGTTTCCGGGTTTTGGACGATCAAATTTTTCGTCAGGACGCTCACTACGGTCATCCACAACGCGAAACTGAACCGTATGATCGAAATAAGCAGTTCACAGGAATATATTGATCTCGAGATCGAGAAAGAAGTCAAAAAAGTGATATATCTGAAAGAAAAGGAGCGTTATATCGAACGATACAATGCCAATAAAGCGTAATGAAATCCGGAACGACAGTTATCTCGTATCAGCAATGAACCCCCTTTGCGGGGGTTTTTCTTTTGCGTTTCGGAATTGTCATGCCGAATTCACAATTGCCACTTGCAAAAATCATGATTTCGGGGTAAACTAATGTTAATTATTCTCGGAGTTGTGTATCATGTTGCTGTGGACCGATTCGACATGGACCGCATGCGGCGTTTCCGAAGGGGACGGCGTGCTGGTCGCTCTGTCCGGCGGCGCGGACTCCGTGGCTTTGGCTTTGGAGCTTCTCGGGCTTCAAAGGGACGGAAAGATCCTCCGGCTGGAGGCGGCGCATCTGCATCACGGAATCCGCGGAAGCGAAGCGGATCGCGACGCTGCATTTGTAACGGAGCTTTGCAGAAGCCTCGGCTTGCCGCTGCACACGGAACGGATCGACGTACCGCGTATCGCGAAGGAGACCGGCGTTTCCCTGGAGCTTGCCGCAAGGAATGCGCGCTATGCTTTTTTGGAGCGCGTAGCCGCGGATCGGAATCTCGACTGCATAGCGATCGGACATCATCGGGATGATCAGGCGGAAACGCTTCTGCTGCATCTTCTGCGGGGAAGCGGTACCGACGGTCTTGCGGGCATGCGCTTTCGTTCCGGAAGACTGATCCGCCCGCTGCTTAACACGCCCAAAGAGGAGATCCTTGCGTATCTCGAAGCGCGCGGACAGAGCTTCTGCACCGATGCGACGAACTTTGAGACCGACGCGACGCGGAACCGCATCCGGCTGCAGGTGATCCCCGCCCTGGAATCTGTCAATCCTGCGATCGGGCGAACGCTTGCGGAAACCGCCGCGCACATCGCAGAGGACGCGGATTATCTGAATGCGCTGAAGGAGGATGCACAACGCCGATGCGGAACGAACCGCAGAGCGCTTTCCGGGCTTCCGCGGCCGATCCGGCTTCGGGTGCTGCGCGATCTGCTGCCTTACCGGGACTTTACGCATGCGGACCTGGAACGGCTCGACGCACTGCTTTCGGGGCAGACGGGCGACACGGCAACGCTGAAAAACGGCGTCGTCGCATGGCTGGACGCCGACGATCTCCGGATCGGAATACCGGAGAACGCGCCTTATGAGGCGCCGGTGCCGCGCGCGGGAAGCGTTCGGCTTCCGCACGGCACGCTGACCGTCGAAACGGTCGAACGCGCAGCGATCCCGTGCGGCGGATCCGACGCGTATATCGACGCCGACCGCCTTACGGGAAGCGTTACGGCAAGGAGCCTTCAAAGCGGCGACCGCTTCACACCGCTCGGCATGCGGGGGACGAAGCTTCTGAGCGATTATCTGACCGACAGAAAGGTCCCGCGGTTTCTGCGTACGATGCCGATCCTATGCGATGAACAAGGCGTCGTCTGGGTCGCTGGATACACGGTGGATGAACGAATGCGCGTACGCGCGGATTCAAAGCATATTCTGCACTATCATTATGAGGAGGATTGACTATGTGGGGCAAAGCTTTCATGGCTCAGGACATTGAAGAGGTTCTTCTTTCCGAGGAACAGATCAAAAAACGCGTACAGGAGCTCGGCGACCAGATCTCCAAGGACTACGAGGGCGAGGAGATCATCGTGGTTTGCGTATTGAAGGGCGCAAGCATCTTCTTCGCAGACCTGATCCGCGCGATCACGGTACACGCCAAGATGGACTTCATGGCGATTTCGAGCTACGGCGACGCGCAGAAGACCAGCGGCATTGTCCGCATCACCAAGGACATGGATTCGAGCATTACGGGCAAGCATGTTCTCATCGCCGAGGATATCATGGACAGCGGCTTGACGCTTTCCTACATGACGCGCCTGCTCTGGGAACGTCAGCCCGCGTCGATCCGCACCTGCTGCTTCCTCGACAAGCCCGAACGCCGGGAATGCGAGATCACGCCGGATTACTGCGGCTTTGTGATCCCGAACAAGTTTGTCGTCGGCTACGGTCTCGACTACAAGCAGAAATACCGCAACCTGCCCTATGTGGGTATCTTAAAGCCCGAGATCTACAGCTGATCTTCGGGAACCGGGGCAAGACCCCTGAACGGAGGACACATTGGAATTCAATCCGAACAACAATCCCAAAAGCAATGAACCGGGAAAGCAGGGGATGACCGGACGCCGCATCATCACGATGGTCGTCTGGGCGGCGATCCTCATGCTTCTGATCTTTATGGTCACCAACGGCTGCTCTTCCAATCAACCGAAGGAGATCAAATTTGCCGAGTTCGCCGATCTGTACAAGCAGAACAAGATCAAGGCGGTTTACGAGGTCATTGACGGCGACACCTATTATGTGATGCTGACCTCCAACGAGCTCGACGCGACGAAGCTTCCGCAGAAGGCGGATCATGTCATGTATCTTGACAACGATCTGTTTGCCAGGTATATGGCGAATCTGGTCGCGGAGCAGAAGGGGATCGATGTCGAAAAGGTCACATCGGCCGATTACGGCTTTGTGATGCAGAGCGCGCTGCAGGAAAGTGTTCCCTGGTGGTACATTGCGATCCAGTTCGCGCCGATCCTGCTGTTCGGCGGCTTCCTGGTATTCATGATCTACCGGCAGCGCGGCGAAGGCAGACAGGTGATGAACTTCTCGAAATCGCGCGCGCATCTCAACGATCCGTCGAAGGATAAGGTCACGTTCAGGGACGTCGCCGGTCTTGTCGAAGAAAAGGAAGAGCTCAAGGAAGTCGTGGACTTTCTGCGCGATCACAAGCGCTTCACCGAAAACGGCGCGCGCATTCCGAAGGGCGTACTGCTCGTCGGACCTCCGGGCACCGGTAAAACGCTGATGGCGAAGGCCGTCGCGGGCGAAGCGGGTGTACCGTTCTTTTCGATCTCCGGTTCGGACTTCGTGGAGATGTTCGTCGGCGTCGGCGCATCGCGCGTACGCGATCTGTTCGAGACGGCAAAGCGCAGCGCTCCCGCGATCGTCTTTATCGACGAGATCGACGCGGTCGGTCGTCAGCGCGGCGCGGGTCTGGGCGGCGGACACGACGAACGCGAGCAGACGCTGAATCAGCTGCTTGTCGAAATGGACGGCTTTGCGACGAACGAAGGCATTATCGTGATGGCGGCGACGAACCGCGCGGATATCCTCGACCCGGCGCTGCTGCGTCCGGGACGGTTCGACCGCAGGATCACCGTCGGATATCCCGACGTCAAGGGCAGGGAGGAGATCCTTCTCGTCCACGCGCGCAACAAGCATTTTGCAAAGGACGTCAGCCTGAAAACGCTGGCAAGACGTACGCCGTACTTCACCGGCGCGGATCTTGAAAACATTCTGAACGAGGCGGCGATCCTCTGCACGCGCGATCACCGCAGAGAGATCACGCAGGCGGACCTTGAAGAGGCGGTCACCCGCGTCCAGATGGGTCCCGAAAAGAAGAGCCGCGTCGTCACCGAAAAGGACAAGGCGATCACGGCGTATCACGAGTGCGGACACGCGATCCTCGCGCACGAGCTCGAAAACTGCGACGATCTGCACGAGGTCTCGATCATTGCCCGCGGCTGGGCAGGCGGCTATACGATGATGCTTCCGAAGGAGGACATCCACTATACGCTGAAATCGCACATGCTCGACGAGATCTGCATGTCGATGGGCGGCAGAGTTGCCGAAAAGATCGTCTTTACCGACGTTTCGACCGGCGCCGTGCAGGACCTCAAACAGGCGACGGCGCATGCGCGCAAGATGGTCGAGGAGTACGGCATGTCCGACGCGGTCGGTCCCGTCTTCCTGGGCGGCGATACCGAGGTCTTCATCGCGAAGGACTGGGGACACGCCAAGAACTATTCCGAAGCGCTTTCCGCCAAGATCGACGCCGAGATCCGCATGATCCTCGAAGGACAGTACGAGCGCGCCGAAAAGATCCTGACCGAGCACCGCGACGGGCTTGAAGCCTGCGCAAAGCTGCTGCTCAAATACGAGCGCGTGACAGGCGAACAGTTCGTAGCCGTATATGAAGGTCAGGATATGGACGAGGTCATGGCAAAGCCCGAGACCGAAGAACAGAACACGGAAGAACCGAAACAGGAACCCGAAGCATAACACCCGATGGAAGAGAACCGCTTTGATCTGCATACGCACAGCTGCGTCTCCGACGGCACCGCAACGCCGACGGAGATCGTTCGCATGGCTGCGCAAAGCAGGATCAAGCTGCTTGCTCTGACGGACCATGACAACATCATGGGCGTGAAGGAAGCGCTCGAAGCTGGGAAGGAATACGGCGTTCCCGTGCTGCCCGCCGTCGAAATGGACAACGAGTGGCGGCACGAGCTGCATATCATCGGGCTTGACGTTGACCCGAACAACCCGACGCTTCTGCGTGCGCTCGAGATCGCGCGTGAACGCCGCGAGCGCCGCAACAAGATCATCTACGGCAAGCTCAAGGAAGCGGGCTACGATATTCAGCCGCTGGTCAACCGTCCGGAATCCGTGACGACCAAGCTGCATATCGCGCACGGTCTCATCAAGGGCGGCTACGCAAACGACGTCCGCGACGCGTTTGCGAAATACCTGCGCCCCGGCATGCCGGGCTATTATACCGAACCGCGCTTTACGCCGCAGCAGGTGATCGACATCATCCATATCGCGGACGGGCTTCCGATCCTGGCGCATCCGTGCCACATTCGCGACAATCCGCACGGACTGATCCGCGAGCTCTGTGATCTCGGACTGATGGGGCTTGAAGCCTATTATCCGACGTCCACGCCGCGGCAGACGGAAATGTACGTTTCGATCGCGCGGCAGTATCGGCTGATGGTCACCTGCGGCAGCGATTTCCACGGCGACAACCGCCCCGGCGTGCCGGTCGGCTGCGCGTGGCGACCTGTTCCCGTGCTTGAGCAGACCTATGAAACACTGACCCGAAGGATGAATACGTAAAACGTCCCGGTATTGCACCGGAGTTTTTTGAAGCGGTAAACAAGAGGACAGCCGCGCGGAATAAAAACATATTGAAAACGGAGACATAAAGGCATATGGAGTTAAAGAAAATGGTCTTTTTGATTATTTTTGTATGCATCTGCAATGTCGTCACTGCGATATGGATTCTCGTTTCATGGATTCGTCACAGTAAAAGCCTGCCGCGGGCGTTTGTCCGGCATATGTCCTTGCGGTATGTACGCTTTTATCTGGTCTTTGCAATGATGATGAACCGGTTTATCCGTTTTCACATATGGATGATTTCGAACAAGTATACGCCGATTCCGTATTGGCCGTTAACCCTGGCTGAAAAAGTGATCCTCCTCGTTTATCTGGCGACATTGTTGTCCAACCTTGTGCTGTATTTTATTGACAAGCGCAAAGGTACGAATGATCAGGAGGATATCACGTACAGACCCTTTAGTCTGATAACGTTATACTATCCATGGATGATACCGGGTCTGAAAGTTGCAAAAAGTCAAAGCATGACCATTATTTTGGCATGTTTGTCCGGTATGATTTGGTTTATGGGATTCGCCAATATTCTGGTTACGGCATTGTTCTCACTCAAGAATGTGAGATAAAATCAGCGCGGCAATGAAACTGCCCTAACGACAGCGCCGCAGAAACAGCCGATCGGCTGCACGTGGCGACCCGTTCACGTTCCGGATGATACGTTCGGCACGAACACGGGGCGGATGAATACCTGAAAACAAACGGTTCCGTACTGCTTTCTTTCTGTAGGAAGCAGTTTTTTTCGTTCGGGGCTTGCAAAGAGGCGGGGAATCGGCTATAATATCTACGTTATAGACATGAACGGAGGGGTATATGAACGATCGTATCATGCGGCTTCGTGCCGAAATGGAACGTGCGGAACTGGACGCGGTACTTCTGAAATCCGTGACTGCGATCCGCTATTTTTCCGGCTTCACCAGTGAGGACGCAAGCGTCCTGATCACCAAAAACCGTGCAGCGCTTTTGACCGACTTCCGCTACACCATTCAGGCAAAGGCGCAGTCCGGCGACTGCTGCGAGATCTTCGAGGTCGCAGGCGCGGCGCACAACGAAAAGCTCAAGGAGATCATTGCTTCCGAAAACGTCAGGCGCATGGGCTTTGAAGAGGATTATGTAAGCTATGCGGGCTATGAAGCGTTCTCGAAGTTCGGCGCAGAGATGGTGCCGTTTGCAAAAGAGCTTTCGCTTCTGCGCATCGTCAAGACCGCCGACGAGATCGAGAATCTTCAGAAGGCGCAGTCCATGGCGGACGAGGCATTTAAGGAGCTTCTGAAGGTCGTCAAGCCCGGCATGACCGAACGCCGCGTTGCCGCAGAGCTCGAATACATCTGCGCGAAGCTCGGCAGCGAGGGTCCGTCGTTTGAAACGATCATCGGCTCCGGTCCGAACGGCGCGATGTGCCACGCGGTACCGGGTGAGAGAAAACTGCAGGAAGGCGATCTGGTCGTCGTCGATTTCGGCTGTCTCTATAACGGCTATCATTCCGACATGACGCGCACCTTTGCGGTGGGCAAGGTCGATCCGTTCGCGGAGGAGATCTACAACATCGTGCTTGAGGCGCAGACCCGCGCGCTCGACGCGCTGAAACCGGGTATCACCGGCAAGGAGCTCGACGCGATCGCGCGTGATTACATCACCGAAAAGGGCTACGGCGAATGCTTCGGGCATTCCCTGGGTCACGGCTTCGGACTTTTGATCCACGAGGAGCCGCGGGCGTCGGTCACCGGCGACACGGTCTTTACCGAGGGCATGACGATCACGGTCGAGCCCGGCATCTACATCGAAGACAAATTCGGCGTCCGTATCGAGGACTGCTGTGTGGTCACCAAGGACGGCAAGCTGAACTTTGCGCATGCAACCAAAGAGCTGCAGCATATTTAACAAAACAACGAATCAAATTGGGAGGACATACTTATGATCATGGCAGGCGATTTCCGCAAGGGCGTAACGGTTGAGATCGACGGCGTTGTTTGGTCGATTTCCGACTTTCAGCATGTAAAACCGGGCAAGGGCGCGGCATTTGTGCGCACCAGGCTCAAGAACGTGATGACCGGCGCGGTGCTGGAGCGCACCTTCAGCCCGACGGACAAGTACCCGCTGGCACACATCGAAACCAAGGACATGGAATACCTGTATTCCGACGGCGAGCTTTACTACTTCATGGACATCGAGACCTACGAGCAGATCCCGCTGAACTTCGAGCAGGTCGAGGACGCGATCGACTTCATCAAGGAGAACGATCAGGTCA
>JAEEGH010006231.1_pt1 | contig 29332 bp, 21 predicted proteins | sample 9134181 | NCBI WGS metagenome assembly JAEEGH01 (sample SAMN16246544, study PRJNA631951) | gut metagenome | biome: gut microbiome; feature: rumen; material: DP-attached | host: Bos | place: Iran: Karaj | collected 2018-10 | reverse complement strand
AATTTTTACTACCTTTGTGGCGGTGTATTGATTACACCACGCCTTGGTGGTGGAATGGTAGACACGAGGGACTTAAAATCCCTTGGCCCGAAACGGCCGTGCGGGTTCGAGTCCCGCCCGAGGCACATTAAAAAGAGCCAACTGGCTGATTTTCAGCAGTTAGCTCTTTTTGTATGTCAATTTTTGGCGACATTTTGGCGACTTAAGGGCAGCTTTGCCGGTTAAGCCGGGCAATTACCTCTTCCGGCTTGTTTAACTCTTCGACCAGTTTATAGACTGTTGTACAAGGTTTGTGGGAGGCATAATCTTCGTCTTCATATCGCGCCTCAAGGGCCTTTGCATTCTTGATTGCCTGCTCCTGATTCCCAATCCTCTGCAGCAGTTCATACATCCCTTTGTCGTTCTTTTGGTACTCGAATTCGGGATACACTTTTCGAATTTCACGGGTAAGCATTTCAATATACTGTTGCCGGGAGTTCTGGGTGTCCAGGAATTGAAAATGCAGATAGTACCACAACTCGAAGGATTCGTTGGACCAGGCCGGATTGACGCCGTTGCTCACAGCATAGGCAATGGCTTCATTAAAGTCCCGGAACTCATCTTTATCAAAAACCGCCCACACCACATCGAAGTGGATATCAGAAGATGAACGCTGCTTCAAGGCAATGTCTATCAGAGACTTTGTGCTAGCCCCTTCACCCGCTACGACGGCAGTCAAGACATGCGAGTTTCTTCCTTTAACTAATGCTTTGAAGTAGTTCGGCTCCGTCTGTTCGCCTTCGCATACGATCAGATAATTGAGGTGCGTAAGCCTCGTTCCCACCTTGATTCGTTTCTCAAGACGGTGAGCTTTACGCTCCCTCTCCCGCATTTCACGGATTGCCTTCCCGGATATTGCCTTTCCCATATCAATCTACCCAATCATAGTTCAAATACGGGATGGCACCGTATCGGCCCTGGATATAATCCTTTTCGAAACTGCGGTCATTGCGCACCTTAACGCCCTCTGCATCCTTGAACTCAGCGAGGCAATACAGATCTGAGGATTCGGTCTTATCTTTCTCGATAAACCAAATCTGGTCCCGGCGGAATATCTTGGAACTCAAAAGATTGGTATCGTGCGTCGTGAAGATCAACTGTGCTCCATTCGGATTGGTCTTCGCACTATTGAAGAGTTCGATGATGTATTTGGTAATCAGCGGATGGAGCGCGCGGTCCAGTTCGTCAATGATCAAAGGACTTCCGTCTTTCAGGGCATTTACAATCAAGTAAACAAGATCAAACAGTCGATTCGTTCCTGCTGATTCTGAAGTCTTCATTGGGAATCTGCGGCTACCAATGATTTCACCATTCTTGTCATAGACATTGTGTGTTGTCCAGGCTTTAACATCTCTGATTTCAGCCTCTGAATCAGGAATCTCAAACGAAGTAAAACCAAAATCTAATTTTCTGAAAATCTGATTGATCTCATCGGAATACGCTTCTTTGGCAACTTGTAGGAATTGCCTTTGGGCATCAATGAGATCCTGGGGATTATTGGGGATAGGAGGTATGACGATACTCTTAACCAATTCTTTTGCGATAGGGCCATTGAAAGAATCACAGATGGAAAGGAACAAAGCATTGGACCTTGTCCTCTCTTCCAGTCCTTTCCCTTCAGCAAAAGCGGAAGTGACACCTATATCGTCTCCTTCACGAATGAAAAGACACTTTTCCGAACGGCTATTAATCTTATATAGCCATTCCTTCGTGATTGAAGTCTGCGTGCATTCAAATCCATAACGGTAATGATTGGCAGCGTGGGTGATCACTTCAATCTCGAAGAAACAAGGCTCTTTTTCGCTATCATTGTCAAGAAGGAAGGGCAAGACCGGCAGTCTTGCGATAGAGCTTCTTGAAGATGACGAATTGACGATCGCCGAGAATGCTCCTAATGCGTGGAGAAAGTTGCTTTTCCCGCTGGAATTGGCTCCGTACAAGGCGGCAGAAGGTAGAAGCTGGAGTTTCCCAACCTCTATGATCTGGCTGCCAGCATCTTTAATGGAAGAAGCCTCCAGGCTTAATGTTTTCTTATCGCGGAACGACAGAAAGTTTCCTACGGTGAAATTAATAAGCATAAGCGATCCTTTCTTTTTAGCAAAGAAAACGCTTTTTAGCAAAAAATGCAAGAAATTTGAGAAAAACTCTCAATATTGCGTCATATATGTGCTATATTCTGCCGATTTAAGCAGAAAACGATGAGAATCGGCGGATTATAAACCGCGAACGAATGCCGCAGGTTGAGGATCAAGGAAAGAGATTCCACCCTTTAGGAATCGCCTGAACTTTTCCACTTCAGACATCTGCTCGTCAGTGCTGAAGGATTGGAATAGAATACTCCGGAGTTCACTATCTCCTTTCGCTCCCAGCAGTTCTATCTCCAACTCGTCGATGATATACAGATCCCCATAAAGATACAGTCCCGTCTTCTCATCATGGAACCGGCGGCAGGTGTCGCTTCTATAGAACACATCCAAGGCTTCCGTAAGGGAAATACGGAAAAGCTCGGACATCTTTGCGACGATGCAACCGATTCTATTGTGCAGAATGATTCTGCGGACCTGGCGGTGTTCTTCCGGGGTCATACTGGCTCAAAATTATTTCTTTCCCTCCAGCAGTTGATTGACTTCCTTGTCAAAGTCAGAAACAATCTTCTGAGTCTTATTGAATTCTATATACTCCGATTCGGCCTTCTTCTTTGCCTGTTCATGAGAGATAAGTCCCTTACTATGATCGGGAAGGATTTCGTATCGGCGGAAAGCCAAGAACTCATTGACGCTGGCGGCGAATTGTTCCATTGTAAACGTATTCTCTCGCTCGATGAGGTCTTCAATGTAGTCGAAATAACCGGACACGGCCCGTTCCAGACGACGAATGTCTTTCTCCTCAAGGTAGTTTTTGGCAATGGACACGTCTGATTTCAAGATTCGGCCATCCGGCGAATTTTTCCAGGTTGTCAGGCCCATATTCTCCTTGGTCCGGTCGGCACGTTCATAAACAATCTCCGCCGCCGTCTTGCCGGCAATGGCGTAATGGAACTTGTTCTGCACCATCGCATAGAAGTCCTTGGTAGTCGGAGCCGATTTGTCATAGTCGATACTGCACTCGGCATAGATATCGGTAATCTGCTGCCAGATGCGCCGTTCGCTAGCTCGAATCGACCTTACGCGTTCCAGCAACTCTCGGAAATAATCCTTCCCAAAGATGGCTCCGCCATTCTTCATGCGCTCATCATTCAGCACAAATCCCTTTTTGATATACTCCTTCAAGACCGATGTCGCCCAAATGCGGAACTGCGTAGCTCTGCCAGATGAAATGCGGTATCCAACGGAGATTATCATATCAAGGTTATAGAAGTCGATTTCTTCCGAAATCTGGCCTCTGAAGCCCCTCTGGACGACTGTTTCCATTTTGGAAATAGTCGTGGACGGGTCCAATTCGCCCGAGTCAAATATATGCTTGACATGTTTGCTAATAGCAGCAACCTGTACCCCGAATAAGGTAGCCATCGCTTTCTGTGTTGCCCAAATAGTTTCATCTTTGAGCACCACGTTCACCTTCACATCTTCGGTAGGGGTGTTGTATATGAGTAGTTCGAAATCTTTCATAACAATATGTGCACTACGAAATTAGCCCTTTTCTCCTAAGAGTTGATTCATTGTTACCATTACCTGTCTGTCGTCTGGAATATACTTGGTAAGAAAAGAGCGGAAGCGGGTAGGGTTATCTTTAATCCTTGATGTTTTGATGATCTCAACATGATTGAGACCATATAACGTAGAAAGATTATTATCGGTCATTCTTTGAAGAGAGCGTTTTATATCAACCTCGGAATTGTCATCCAAAGTAAAGATAATGATCTCCTTCCGCCCAGGATGGGAGTAATCAGTTTGTTGTTTGAAAAAGGCCTTGAAATACTGACGGTCATTCTCCCCTATAGAGTGACCAAAAATGATTACTTCATCTGCTTCTAACAAATCTGCCACTAAAGCGGGAGGGTTGAAATTCGGATCGAAGGACTTTTGAAGGAAATCATAGTTCTTATCGTATTCACCATCATCCCTTGTGCCAATGATTACCCGGCCTTTCTCGCAATCTCCGTGAACATAATGGACGACATTCTGGAAGCCATCGCTATAATTCACGAGAAGAGGAGTATAATTGAATGTATAGATATTTAGGAAATTGCCTGCATTCCTGGCACAATTAGCCGCGAACAAGACATTTAGAGCGACTGACTGACTAATAAAAGGCTGTCCGTAGATAGATTTAAGATACTTGCAAAGTCCTTCTTTTATTAGTCCTAGAGCTCTTCTGTCCCGCCATTCTGGCGATTCAAGCATATCTTCATGATAAGGGATGCGCATTATCTTTAGAACCGTGTCATCAAAAGTAATAAACCCCTTATTAACTAAAGATTGAGCCTGTTCAATATATTCATTATATGTACCCCAGTGCCAAAGTTCCGGCTTCACTACTTTTAGAAACTTCGCTTCATACTCATCTATAACATCTTTCCTTCTCCCTTGGCTAACGATATCTCGATAATAGAAGAACAACTCATTTTCTAAATCATACCACTTTACTCCATCAAGATTATTTCCCCATTTCTCATTGAGGTGAGCAATCATCGGAGCAGGATAATCTTGGGGGCAAAACTCGGATTCCCAAAAGTCTTTATAAGACGTTTTGAGGCCGAGGTCAAGGTCGAAGCCGTTGCCGAGGATGAGTACTATTTTGCGGGGTTCTGCCATAGGAATTAATAATTTGAGTCCCCGCTTTCTGCCAAAGCACGTAAGGAGACCAAAGACTCTCCGTTATACGAAAAGAACTTCGGCCCTTGGTAGGCGCCTGAAGGGGTGCGGAGGTCATCGGGCATAAACTCGGCGGCGAAGGCAGAGAGGGCGTAGGATTTGCCCTGGTATTCGACTTGGTTGCCGGCAATGACTTTTACCTCAACGCCTGTGGGGATAAAGACAAGGGATGCACCCTCCGGGATGCCGACCATCTCGAAGGTGAAGTTGGCTTTACGTGAACGAGTTGCCTCTTCAGTGGTATTGACATCGTCTTCGATTGTCCCATCCAGGAGGATCTCTTGTTCACTTTCGTCGAGGTTGCTGTTCATTGTCTGGAGGCCGTCGTTGACTCTGCAGACACTATTGATAGCATTGAGGATGGCTTGGCCTCGGAATTCGATGAAGGTATGGAAATCATCCTTCAGGGCAGCCTGGTATGCTTCATTCTCAATGAAATGAGAACTCAAGTGCTCTGGAAGGCTGGGGTTTGATTCAGCATAACCAGCCAGGTATTTTGACGGATACTTATTCGATATCTCAAGGTTGAGGTGCTTGGAGATAAACGCGAAGTTTAGGAGGGAATTGATCTCTTCCGTCTTGATGCCTAGTTTGCTGGCAAGAGAGTTGGGGAAGAAGTGGTGATTCTCCTTGGAATTCTGCCTGGAAGCGTTCGTTTTGTCGAGTGTAACCAGGTCACCATTATTGAAGTCTCGCGGTTTCTGAAGGGCCATCAAGCAAAGGACGCCGTTCTTGATGACGGATCGGTGGACCATCCGGATTTTCTTGAGGTCATCCAGCAATAGCTTGACGGTAAATACGCGCGTCACGGAAGGATCCTGTATCAGCTGCTCAATCCAGCGAGCATCGTTGTTCATCTTAGTCAACGTTGAGCTGGAATACCGGTTGGAGAATGTCAGTGTCCAGAACCAGTCAGTAAGAGCCTGTTTGTGCTCAGGAAGAACCGTTGACTCTCCGGTAATGAAGAAGTAATACTGAAGGACCGGTATGATGTTCTGATAGGGGATTATCTCAACACCTTGCACGCCCCATTGGTTCTTCAGGAAGTCAATGGCCAAACGGATGCATTCCGTAGTCCGTTTCCAGGCATTCTTGCAATCCTCATTCTTCAACGCGAGTTGGTGTGTCTTGACACAGTCGTTGGAAATGTTCAAAGCCAGTGACTGCGTAAAGATCTCATTGTCAATTTTACCCCACAGTTTGATGGCCGGCTCGTCATTGAACTCGGTGATACAATCGCGGAGGTCGAAGTCTTTTGACCAGACAGATGCGTGGACCAGGTCAAACAGCGACAAGCGTTTGCCGCCCTGGTTAATACGTTCGAAAATTGTGACGACTTCATCAAGCGTCATATACTTGGACTTGATGATGCTGACCGGATAGCTATTGAGAACCTCGTTGCAGCCCATTAGAGTTTCTGCATACTCCGTATTCTCGGAACGGGAATACTCGACAAGCAAACGATGGAATTCGGTAGGCTGAAAGATCTTCCAGGCCGGAATATTGTTCGGCTCCGTTTTGAGCGTAGGAATCTTAAAAACCTTCTTATCTAGATTAAAACAAATATTGCTGTAATCCACACCACCCAGTTTCTTCCCCTTCAATGCCACATACAGGGAGGTGATTCGCTGCTGGCCGTCCAGGATGAAAGTGAACTTATTAGCCGCCGGTTTAGCTGGGAATCCAAACTCGGTAATATCTCGGCAGAATCCCTCCATTTCGGTATCTGCTTCCCAAAGGAAGAAGGACCCGATAGGGAACTCGTGGTAAATACTATTGAGCAGCTTCACAATCTTTGCTCTCTCCCAAACATATGAGCGCTGGAAGCGCGGAATGCGCATATTACCTTGCTCCAGTTCGTGAAAAACCAGGTTGAGGTTCCAGTTGTTGATGATTTCTATGTGGTTCATTCTGCGTGGATTACGGTTTTTAAAACGCCTATGGTCTTGTACAGATTACTCTCAGAAGGGTCGATCTCAATAGGGGAGTATGCAGGATTAATGGGCTGCAAAGAGACTCTCGTATGCTGCCACCCTTCATCATTCTCACTTTTCTCGCTGCAGTATTTCTTGATGGTATACTTCCCACCATAGTCTATATCGTCCTCGCTGCTTTGTGTGAGAACAATCTCCCCATTTCTCGATCCGGCTTGATACCATTCAAATACGCACAGATCGCCGTCTTTGATTTTGGGTAACATTGAATCACCTTTTGCATGTACCACAAAATACTTGTCCTTGTCTGGCGTAAATCCCAAACCAGAAGCGTCAATCCATCCTTGCGGTTCAGGGACCTCTCCGTCCTCAAAGTAACCACAGGCTGCCCTAAGTGAATAAAGAGGGATCCTGCCAAGGAGGTAATCAGTGAAGACACGAATTGTTGAGCCAATAGAAGAATCATCCTGTGGCATTAACTCAATATCAAAACCGCCCTGAATAAGGAATCTACGGAGAAGGTCATCAACTCTGGTTATGACCTTACGCATAGAGAGAGAAACACGCTCTTTCCATTCGAAATAGGACTTGGCCTTCTCACGATCCATCGAATCTTTTATAGGGTTCAGTATGGCATTGGTAATACTAGATTCAGACGTGACTCTACGCATGGCATCACGTAATAGGTCAACATTCAGCCCAAGGGCATCAGCAAAGCGCTGTGTGCGATTATCCCGGGCTCGGGTTTGATACTCAACAATATAGTCGTGAAGCGTCTTGCCATCTTCCAATTGAATCTCTCCGTTCATAAAGTCGGTCAGGAAGAGGTTGGCATAGGTCTGTTCTTCCTGCGACATCGTCGCAAACGATTTGTGAAGACTGTTGAGGAGGCGCTGTTGCTCTTCCGTCGGATCATTGGCCTGAAGTGAGCGCACATACTTAGTAAAGTTGGCGTTCATGTAATCAGTATTGATTTTCCCCGTAGCAAGTTCCGATATTTGCGTGTCAATGTCATAGGGAATCTCGTCGACTCCTGTGCCACTGCCGGTTGCGAGTTCATGATAACGCTGTAGCAGGATGGTGTACGTCTCTTCATCAATCAGTACATTTATCACACTGCCGTCAGGCATTCTCTGGGAGAGTTCGTCCCAAGAGAACCCTTGCAAACGTGATGCATAGAGGAACTTGTTGAACTCTTGGAATAGCTGAGCAAATTTCGCCTTATCAGCTTTGTCTTCTGGCAATCTCTCAAAGTTATCAATGCCGCAGGTCTTGAAAAGTTCACTGATTTCCAAGAAAGTGTCGTTCATTCCTTGAAGATTATCAGGTAGCTTAAGAACGAATAGATCCAAAGGCTTTTCACCTGAGTATAGTTTGAAGGCCTCCTCAACATTGCGCTTCATCGAGTGGGGATAGCGATAGTAACGGATGATGCCGTTCTGTTTGTCGATGCCGTTCAGTCTATTCGTACGTGAGAACGCTTGAATCAGGTGCTCATTCTTCAATTCTTTATCCAAATAGAGAGTGTTTACCCACTTGGAATCATAACCAGTGAGCATTTGCCAAACGACAATAAGTATGTTCAATTGCAACTCCGGCTCCAGGTTGAGGTAAGGTTTCTTATGTGCCAGGCGCTGGGCCAGGTCCTTTTTGAAGAGCCTATGCTGAGCCAGATTATAATCTACTCCGAATTGTTTCTTGTAGTCTTTGAATATCTCGACGAGTGCACGTTCTTTTTCTGCCGGCGTGAGCCTCCTGCCATTACCGTCTTCATTCTCCTCGCCATCGATCGTTGTTGGATCAAATAGGCAAGTTATCTTCAGGCCAGGCATCTCCTCTTTAAGAAGATGATAATAATCAACGGCTTCCGCAATGCTGGAAGTTGCCAGGATGGCGTGGTATTTATTGCCAAGGCTGTTGTGCATCCAACGTTTTTTTATGTCGGAAACTACAGCCCGGCGATGCTCGTCGCGGTCATAGTTGACTGCCCCGAATTCGTCTTCTATTCCATGGTGATAGATCCCAGCATCATCCGTAAAGCCCGCCATCGGAACTTCGTCCATGTACTTGAGATATACCTTCTTCTTGCGTTCATCGGCAAAGGCATCTTCTTCGGATTCAGCATTTGCTTTATCAAGTGCTACAGCTTTCCGAACATCGAATTCAGGATACGTTTCAACCATATAGGGATCAAACCCCAGGACATTATGGTCGCGAATACCGTCGGCAATGCTGTAACGATGAAGCAGTGGCCCGAAGATGTCAGCAGTAGTCATACCTCCACGATTGTTCTCTTCGCGTATAGGGGTGCCGGAAAAGCCAAAGAAAATCGCGTGGTCAAGAGTCTGCTTGATATTGATGAGCATATCACCGAAAGTGCTGCGGTGGCACTCATCAACGATGATTACTATGTGTTTGGAGTTGATCTTATCGAGGTCGTATCGATTCGTGTTATCACGGCGAATGCGACTAAGTTTCTGGATAGATGTGACAATTAGTATCTCGCCATCTTCTTCCGGAGATTTGAGCTTCCCGATCAGAGCATCCGTATTGTCTGTGTCATGGATGTCGATGGTGGTATCGGTGAAATTGGCGTATTCTTCTTGTGACTGATTCCCCAACTCTATGCGGTCAACCAGAAACACGACTTTATCTGCAAGCTTGCGTTTCGCAATAAGCTGGGCCGCCTTAAAACTGGTCAGTGTTTTCCCGCTCCCTGTTGTGTGTTCGATGAAACCGCCATATATGTCATTCCCGTCCCAATGCATTTGGTTCACCTTTTCCACCTTTCTAGCAAGGCGATCAGCGGCATAATACTGGTACGAACGCAAGACTTTCATTGTATTGTCGCCTTTGTCCGCTACGGTATAATAACCAATCATCTGGTGAGCCATCGGGATGGAAAGGAATGTCTCCGCAATATATTTCCAGTGAGTCTGCGGAATGTTATCCGCATCCGCCCATTTGAAGATATAATCCTTATTGAATTTGATTCCGCATCCCGGATTTGCGAAGTAGCACATATCCTCAGGATTCATCGCAACGAAGATCTGAACAAGAGAGAAAAGGCCTCTTCGGAAGATGCCTAAATCGCTATAGGCCTGAATCTGCTCAACGGCCTGGTGCAGTTTGACTTTCGAGCTCTTTAACTCTACGTGAATGACCGGCATGCCGTTAATAAGCAGCATTATATCGCCTCGGCGGTTATGCATAATCGGATCATCGGTGGGGAACTGCGGCTGTCGAGCAATTTGGTATTTGGAGCGTCCTACTGCAATTTCGTTGCGGTCGAAGATGTATAGTGTGACAGTTTGTCCCAACATCTCGCGGTGGTCGGGATTATCACGTACAATCATTAACTCACCGCCGGTAATCAATTCGTTCTTCTGAAGAGGCGTCGCTGCATTATTGATTTGCTCCAGCAGCTGATTGATTTCCCCTGGAGTCAAGGGATAGTCTCCCAAGCGTGTGGGCTGCCGATTATTCTCGAAAATAATATTTGCCCAATTCTCAATCAGATCTTCTTCCGTGGGGTTCATTATTACCCCACCTTCCCAACCTTTCTCACGAATAAGGAGGTTGACCAGGTCGCGTTCAAACGGTGTCTCGTGTTCGTATTCGTACATAGTGATAATCTATTGAGCGGAGACAAACATTCTTTCAAGAAGTGCCTTCCTAAGTGAACGTAAGTTGCGGAGCTTCTTCTCCTGTGAGGAGACCAACAGGTCTATCCGAGAGAAAAAATCTACAATACTCTTTTGCTCTTTCTCATCTTCTGGGATGATCAGTAAAAGATCTTTAATGTCAGAATAACTGAGTGTTTGACGCATTCCATCACCCATTCCATAAAAGACCTTGCACAAATCATAATAATGCAAAAGGAGATACAGGTAATCAGGATTAATGTTATCCTTGCATTCAAGACAAATATACGCCGGGGAAATAATGCCTTCCTCTTTTGATAGGCCAACCCTTAAACTCTTATGGTCATTTTGTAAATCAGTGAAACGCAAGACGATAATGTTTTCCTTTATGACCTGATATGTATCAAAAGATGCTGGCAAGAGACCTTTCTTGCTTTTGATATTCCTTTTAACAATCTTACCATAACTTAACGATAGAAGATTCTGGTGATGAACATTCTCGTTTGAGACTCGGTAATATCCAGCAACTTCACTCAGCTCTTTCTTCGCCCATTCTCCCTTGAACCCATCAAAACGAATTTGAGGAATAGTTTCACCTTTTCGAGGAAACATCTTTTCGAACGAAGCATTCTTGTAATTTTTCAGTTTTTCCAATTTCTTATCCTCGGCGATAATCAATGCGTCGAAACGCGAGAAGAACTGTGCGATCTTGTATTGCTCAATTTCGGATGAAGGATAGAGGAATGGTAAATCAAAGAAATCTGCTGGAGATATATTTAGAAGTCCATGGTTACGTGCACCTTCTGACGCCCTTTTTATGATTTCATTATGCCATTTTGATGTCTCAAAGAAATGCTCGATCCATTCGGCTAAGGGTTCGTCTTGTATCGAAAAGAGGATATAGAGAGTCGACAAGACTCCCATATCATAATTGTTAAGGCGTTTTACCGCACCAACAGGGTACTCGCTCGAATAACTCTTATTGTAAGCAAACTCTCCCTTCCTCATTAAGAAGTAGCCCTGTAGCAGGTTGCTGGCGATTCTTTTATTGAAAAAATCATTTTGGTCAATAAGCCCATATTGAGCTGAAATAGTTAAAACTAAATCAGATTCTAACGCATCATTCTTTCGAGTTATGCGTGTCGCTATCTGAGATAGTTTCGACGGCTTCCAAACGTCCGTATACTCTTTAAAACGGCTATTAGGACTCTTCTCCATAACTATGGCAGTTTAAAAGCTTCTCAAGTTCCTTATAAGCCTGCATATCAAAAGCAGAGCCGTTGAGGCCGCCAAGCATCTCGGATAAATCTGCGCTGGCCGACGCGATTTTTCTCTCCACATCGACCAGGCCCGTATCGTATTTGGCCGCTAAGGCAACAACCTTGGAAGATAAATCATCAACAATCGTTTCCGGTATTGAAAGCAGATTACCATGTAAAGGACGAATCCACTTTTCATATAGCAAGATGCGAACTTCATCATCGGAAAGATTCTCTATCGTGGTCTTTGTAAGCTCGTGTAAGGCTTTTTCCATAGAAGAGACTTCGCTCTTCAGCCCTTTCACCTTCTCAGAATTCTTGACAACCTGAACGAGAACTTTCTCTGTGCTCCCTTCCGGGAAATTATAGTTAAAACGAAGGTTAATCATCCGCTGCTCCACCTTTTTCTTAGCAAATGTTCCGTCATTAGAAGGAATCATTGCCGACCACTCTACTTCTTTGTGTGCATTGATAAAGGCCAGTTTCATCGGTTTCCTGACTCTCTGGTCCAAAAGGAGAAGATACTCGTTAAGAGCGTTCAACTCATCCGTCTCAATTCCGGACAGGGCTTCTTCCAGCCCTTTAGAGACCTTCTTCGCATCGAACTCAGTATTGTCGTCGTTGAGATACCCCTCCTTATCTTCTTCAGGGAGTTCCTGAATTAGTTCATCAAACAGAGACTCCGCAGCTACCAGCTCAGCCTGTTTATTTTGTAATGCTTCCAGTTCTGCATGTAAAATGGTTTGCTGAACAAGCTCGAAGGGGAGAATATGACCTTTCCAACCTTTCTGGATCTCCTTATCTTCTTCGTTGTCATTTTTGGCCTTTTGTACAACCATATTGGGATCTACAACCTTTGCAGCTTCGAAACCTTCTGTCTGCAACAATTCAAGATCAGCATAAATCTGAACCCATTGGTTGTCTAGCAGCTGGTATGCGTTATAGCGATCAATCAAAGGACGTCCATCCAAGCGATTATAAATGTTCTCGGCAAGTATAGTTTCCTCGCGGTGAACATTTAAAGAAAGCATTTTGTCGATAAGCCTTTCGCGCAGATACTCGGGAAGGGATTCCAAAGCGGAAATGATGCCATCTTTCCATTCGGCTACGTTGACATTATTGTGAATAATCTGGTCAACTTCACCATCAATAAGCTCGGAGCAAGGAGTACCTTCCTTGGGAATAAAAAGGTCTTTACGAAGGCTAGGGAATGTCTGCCAGTACTTGACTAACATGTCTATCTCATGATTGGGAATGCCCCCAAACATGGTTCCGTAGGCATCCCAAGTTTCAAGCGCTTCAGATGAATCTACATATCGCGGGATATTGAGGTTATATCCATTCTCTCGAATTTCCTCCCGGCTAACCCGACGAGAGAACTTTGGCGTTTCCGTTCGATTAATAACGGTATCTGCTATACGGCGAATGTCAGATGCGGTAAGTTTGTTCTTTTTTCCTTCCTTGACGGAAAGCTTAGATGCATCGACAATAAGGACATCTGTTATGGGACGATGGCGCTTCAGCACCATAATAAGTGTGGCGATTCCTGTGCCATAAAAGATGTCTGCCGGGAGACCAATAATGGTGTCAATATTGTTATTATCAATCAGATTTTTACGAATGGCGTAGTCGTCTCCGGGGCGGAAAAGAACGCCGTGAGGCAACACGATGGTCACGATGCCATCGTTATTGATGTGGCAGAGGTCGTGGAGAAGGAAAGCGTAGTCGGCCTTACCACGCGGTGCGAGACCATAGCCTTTGAAACGGGGATCTTCCTTTTTGCCCTTAGGGTCCCAGCTTTGTGAATAGGGTGGATTGCTGACTACAGCATCAACTGTCTTCTTCTCGTATGACCCCTCAATGATCTTACCTTCGTCATTTTCTTGGAAGAACGGCCAGTCGTCTTCCAGTGTATCGCCACAACGTACCATGATGTTGTCCGCATCAATGCCGCGCATGACAAGGTTCATTCGTGTCAGGTTGAATGTGTTTTCTTTTAGTTCCTGAGCGTAATATTTTACCTGAGAACGGTCAGGCATGTATTTGGACACGGCCCGGCCGATGTTAATGAGCAGAGAACCTGAGCCGCTAGTAGGGTCGTATATATCAATGTGGCCACGGTCCTTAAGATGATCGGCGACAATCTCCGCCATCAGAAGGGAGACTTCATGGGGCGTATAGAATTCACCCGCTTTCTTTCCTGCATTTGCGGCGAAATTCTCTATTAAATACTCGTAAATGAATCCAAGGACGTCATAGTCCTGGCTGCCATCGGTGGGAATATCTTTGATGAGACGTATGAGTTTAACGATAGCTTTAGTTCGGTCTGCAGGTGTTCCACCCAATTTTGTTATGCCGTCAGAGAGCGTCTTGAAGATATTCTTGAATACACGACGCTTGTTTTCTTCAGTGCTAATATTCAACGTGAATGCACTGAGCGCGTCGGTTACGTTTGATACACTGAAATTGACTCCTAGTTCAAGCCATGTAGTGAACAGGTCATCGTAAGCGATGAAATACCCAAGATTGTCTTGGCAGTAGCGCAACACTTCTGAGTCACTTGCTTTTAGGTCGTTCTTGATCTCTTCATCAGTCCAGCAGGCTTTCTCTTTAAGATGCCTGACCTCGTTATCAGATAGGAACTTATAAAATATGAAGCCAAGAATATAGTCTTTATACTCATTTGCTTCAATTTTGGACCTCATTTTATTGGCTGAAGCCCATATTTTGGCTGCGAGTTGCTGCTTGTTCATTTTACGTATTTATGATTAGAGTTCAGAAGATCCTTTACATCCATGTCAAGGAGACGTGCAATCTCAAATAACTGTTCAACTGATGGTTGAATTCGATTAGACACCCACCTTGACACCGTGGTATCGGACTTCTCCATCTGCTCTGCCAACCATTTACTGGTTTTTTGTCGCTCTACAAGAGCCACCTTGATACGGTTGAGGTTCGGATTTTCTTCCATAAAAACGTGCTAGTTTTTTCCCTTTGTGTTTGTAAAGATAGCAATTTGTTCTAAGATTATTGCATATTATGATATTTAGTTGTCAGTAATCGGCTATATTTGTATCATTGAGGATTAAATAACTATGTCTTGATAGATAATGAAAGAAAAGGATAATAGAAAAGAGCAAGTACTTAATCTAATTTACGAGTTCTTCGTCTCTTCGGCAGATTTCAACGGTATACCTCTTCGACAAATCGGCAGTGATTTGGATATTCCATATCATGATTCTATAGATATTGTCAAAGAGCTTATTGCGGAAGATCGCTGCATGATACAATCGTCCACAAATCCACATATTATCCACTCGCGAACCTACCCAATTTCTTCGCAGATTCAGTGCCTAGAAGCAGCAAAAGAACTAATAGTGGAAGAACATATCATAGGGAATCTGAGATTCCTTAACGAGAATACTGAATACCCAATTTGTGTTTATCCATCTCAGTCATATCTAAAAACCCATCGAAAAGTTTCCGGGATGCCATATTTTACAAAACTACTGTCGTTAGGGATGCCTCAATTGACACCTTGCTACTTTGACATGGATGTATTACAGCGCTATTTTGATGATCCACGATACTACTTTTTCTTTGAAAACTATTCGGGACGTATATCCTATAGGGATAAAGAAGGGAAACCTCTTGTTCGGAAAGAGGATGAAGCTTTTTTAGAAACATTTGGAATGGGATATGATGATAATGGAGAAAGAATAGTCGTAGCATATTTACGTTATCTCAATGATCTGACGCCAGAGCACCAGTCTTATTGGCGAAGTAAGATGATTCATCCAGCACGGAATCCTGGTATGCTTCAGGAGTATTACGATAATACAATAGATGGGCGCTGGGTTAATAGTGAGTCTGTTTATACGGCGTTTCAGTTTGAACTTAATACAATCATCGATCTCTCTGAACAAGTTTTTGGGGTATCTCTATTTCGAACGAAGATATCCCGTGATAATCCTCCACGCGAGTTATCTTTCTTTTTCTTGCCTACGAAGAAGCATTTCAACGATTTTGTTTTAGCCTTGGATCAGTTGATATCTGAAAACATCAATCGAGATTTCTTCGTTGGAAAGGTAGAAATGGAGAATGAAAAAGAACGAGATGATGGAAAAATCGTCGTAACACCGAAAGGAACTTTGACTTTGATGAAAGAGTGGCTAGAGAAGAACATCATTACGACTCATGGTCGTTTAGATGATTTGCTTAAGCCTTTCAAAGAGATTAGAAAGTTACGACAAACTCCGGCACATAAATTAACAAATGATGAGTATGACCCGGAATACTTTGGAAGGCAAAAAGAACTAATCTGGAGAACCTATTGTAGCTTGCGTAACTTAAGAGTACTTTTAGCTGGTCATCCCAAAGCTGATAAGTCTCTAGTCCCAGAGTGGTTGGATAGCGCTGAGATCAAGAACTATTGATATTGGAGATTGAGGATAAAAGATATGAGTTAAATTAGCTGTCCCCAATTAGGAAAGCAAACCGATAAAATGATTGCTATAAATGGATTCTGGAGCCACACCTTCCCCCCCCCCCCCCCTCCCACTGGATGCCATTTGATTATTGTGAATTAATGCTTATTTTTACTCTTGAATTCGTTACATATTAACTAAGCTTCTTCAATTATGTCCTTTTTGTTTTTTGGACGTCCCAAAACGATCATTGATTTAAGATCGCTCATCGGGATAAGACAAGTGCCCGACCGTAATTCAACTCGTATTGTTGTTATTGACGACGCACCTTTCCCTTATTTGGAAATCCTTCAGTTACACGGTTTTAATATCGTACAAATTCAAGATGTTGATAGTCTTGATACAATTAGTCCATATGATATTATTCTCTGTGACGTGCAAGGCGTTGGGAAAAAGTTCCACAAGGAGTTTCAAGGAGCATACCTTGTTAAAGAGATTCGTAAAAAATTCCCCTTTAAATATATAGTGTCTTACACTGCATATGATAATGATGCAAGGTATACTGCATTACTGAAGAATGCAGACGAAAGCATAATCAAAGACGAGAATACGGATGTTTGGGTTGAGAAACTAGATAATGCTATTCGCTCTGTTCGCGATATTGAGGAGCAGTGGGTGAAAACACGCGATTATTTGCTCGAATTAAAAGTCCCTCTTTTTCAAGTTGCCTTGTTAGAAGATGAGATCGTGACAAGAATTCAAAAGAAAAAAAGTTTCACGGACTTTCCTTCCATAAAAAGGACTATCCAACTTGATGATAGCGCCCAAAATGTATTGTTCTCTTTCATCGGCAGCGCTGCTGTCAAATTATTGTTAGGATGAAAGCTCTCTTTCCTTTTCCTTACAAATTGTTCCCATCAGATGACCTCTCTGATGGACTCTTTTTCACAGTTCCTTCTTTTTGCAAACAAAACAGATTATCTAATACATGCCGAAATTTCTATTTGAATAACTGTAAATCAATAGGGACGACTCAATGCCCTTATGGCTTTGGTGTTGATATCTTTAGAATCGGAGAACAGAGTATTATCTTTACCTGTCTAAATGTTGAACGATTATCAGATAAAAAAGCTGTCCAAAAAAGGATAAGAGAAAAAGATTTTATACCTCGCATTCCGTACAGCACATATATTAAATCAAAAGCCTCAATCTGTTCTTTGGTTGAAGAAAATTCGGATTTCTACCAACAAGAATCGAATTTTAAAAAAATCCAGGCAACATATGATGAAAAAATCGAAATGTTGGATGACACTTTCCATGAATTGAGGAAGCTTAATCAACAGCTGAAACCGGCCGCAGAGCGATTAATCTATGAGCTGGATTTTTTTGACGGCACAAATACTTCATCTATTGATTATTATACTCGCCAACTCCATGCAACGTCACAATTAATCTCTATTCGATTAAGTACTTATGATTTAAGCATTACATCCGACTTTTCAGCGTTTGATAAAAAGGGGCCTATCGCTATTTACAAGAAATTTGATAAGGTCTCTAAACTACTAGAAGGACAAGCTAATGAGAGGCACATAAAAATCATCCTTAAAGGAGAATCTTTTAGTCTATGTCAAGCGAATGATATTATTGAGCTTATTCCATATTTACTGCTAGATAATGCAATTAAGTATTCCATGTGCTATAAAGACGTTTATGTCGTCTTTGATGAGAGTCCGAATAGTTTAGTCGTTTCTGTTAAGAGTTTTAGCCAGCGTCCTGAAAACAAAGAAATCCCTCATTTAAGAGAAAGGGGTTATAGGAGTAAAATGAATTCTCAAGACGTTGGGGGGAAAGGTCTTGGGTTATACTTAGCTGATTTGATATGTATTAATAGTGATATAACCATGGACATTTCAGTTGGGGACAACACAACAGAGGATATATACGGACAAAAGTATTCTGATTTCATAGTCAGGTTGGATTTTAGCAGTATCAAATTTGAAAAGTAATGCACTAATTCTTATATCCTCCTCCTCGAAATAACGTAGCCCCTTTGCTAACCAATTATAATAGGCCGATGTAACGCTGTTGCATCGGCCTATTTCTTCATTATATCCCTCTCCCCGTCTCCTCACAGGCGTAGCGACCATCTCCCGGGCTTTGCGGAAGCAGCGGTGTGCCCAGAGGATGTCGTCCTCGTTCTTGTCACGACCCCAGTTTTGATCGGGTGCGGATCCTCCGCCTCCGCAGTTTTGCGCGAAGGTGGTGGCGGCATCAACGTAACCGGCGAAGAGAAGAAAGACTGTCCGAAAGATTTGGCTGGTCTCCTCTCGCGAATAGGATTGCTCTGTCAATCTGCTCTCTTCATCGAAGACCCGAGCAACTCTTCCGGGAACCATCTTCTCATAACGTTTCCCATCCACAGTGAAACCCCAGGGGAAAAGGTAATTCTTCCCTTCTTCGGATAGCGCAAATGCGACGCGCTCCGATGGAGTCATCTGTCCGTATCTATTCTCCGGACGCATCTTCTCCCAGGTCTCCTGGATTCGGGAGGGCGTCAAGTCACGACTGATGATATACTGGGAATTGGCAAGGCGGCAGGGAGACCTGTAGCGTCCCTCCTCTCCAGGTTGCCGGACCCTGTCGAAAGCCTGGACGAAATCTTATTTAATCCTGTTAATTGTTTTTACAGAGTGCGGATATAGCCCAAAATCCAGCCAAATGACCAAACGAAATCACGCCAAATAACCAAATGCCAAAACTCCGACTTGGAAAAGCGCGTTTTTTTGTCCCCCAAAAACATAGAAAAGCGCTCTTTTCAGACCTGGAATTCTTTGGAAAAGCGTTCTGTGGTTGGAGGAGGGAACAGAGAGTATAAAAAGCCAGAGGCCAAAATCGACAATTTTACCTAAAATACCCTCGGGATTTGGAAAATTTTACCCATATTTGCGCCATATAAATCTGCTTTATGGAAAAAAACACTCAATTGCCTGAAATCTTGATTGCTACTTCTGACAAGAAATTGTCGGCAATGATTACTAGTCTCAAAAAGGAGGAGAAGATTCGTAAAATCGCATCGAGAGTATATACATCAAACCTAACAGATGCTCCAGAAAACATTATAAAGCGTAACCTGTATTCTATTATTGGAAAGCTGTATCCTGGCGCATTAATCAGCCATCGGTCTGCTTTTGAATTGAGGCCATCTATAGACGGGCATTTCTATCTTACCTATACTTACACTAAGAATATTTCTCTTCCAGGGATTACACTACATCTTATTTCTGGCCCTAAACCCATCGACATCGATATCCCATATCTGGATGGTTTGTATATTTCCAATCCGGCCAGAGCCTATTTGGAGAATTTGCAACTAGGCTATGTGCGAAATGGTATCTCCAAGTGCCTTCCTCAGGCAGAACTTGAGGCAAGACTCGAAAAGAAAATGCTGGCTAATGGAGAACAGGAATTAAACCATCTTCGTGACCAGGCTAGAGAGATATCAGAAGTGTTACATCTAGAGAAGGAATTTAGGTTCCTTGATAAGATCATAGGTGCAATACTTTCCACAAGAGAGGCAGAGATGCTTCAATCGGAATCCGCCAAAGCATGGGCCGCAGGTGAGCCCTATGATTCGCAGCGAATTGAACTATTCACGTTGTTATTCGAGCATCTTGTCAATAAAGATTTCAAGCATTACATCGATATCAATTCCACCGAGTCGGCCTATAAGAATTTCGCCTTCTTCGAGAGTTATTTTTCAAACTACATTGAAGGGACAGAATTCGAGGTTGAGGAAGCCAAGCAAATAGTTGATACCGGCGTAGCGCTCCCCACCAGGGACGAAGATAGTCATGATGTGCTCGGAACTTTCTATATCACATCCAATCGTAAGGAAATGTCCATCCTTCCCAAGGATCCAGATGACCTTATAAGCATTTTACAGCGTCGTCATTCCATCCTTCTTTCCGCCCGGCCGACAAAGACCCCGGGTCTTTTCAAAGAACAGAACAACAAAGCAGGGAATTCACACTTTGTCGATTACCGAATGGTACGTGGTACGTTGAAGAAAAGTTTTGAGATATATCGCGCTCTTCAAGATCCGGTTGCAAGAGCCTACTTCATTCTGTTTGTGATTAGTGAGGTTCATCCCTTCAATGATGGTAATGGACGAGTTTCCCGGATTATGATGAATGCCGAGCTAACGGCTGCAAATATGCCAAAGATTATCATTCCTACCGTTTATCGCATTGACTATATTGATGCCTTGAAACGTCTCACTCAGAACGGAGAACCGGCAACCATTATAAGAGCTATGGAAAGAGTCCGTTTGTTCAGTAGTGGTCTGGATGGCTCCGATTATGACTCTTTGAGGACTTATCTGGAGCAATGCAATGCTTTCCGTGACGAACAAGAATATATTCTCCGTTTTTAGTTTTCGACAGTTTTACCCGAACACAGCTTTGAATTTCGACAAAATTACCGCAAATAATAGCTTGCGTTTTAGCTTGGAAATTTTGTAATATATTGATGGTAAGCATATAAAAGTGCTCCCGCCCGGGGCACAAAGGAATGCTTTTGAGGTTATTCCCCACACACACACCAGCGCACCAGCGGGATGCGGCGAAAGCACCCGTGCCTCAAGGCAAAATTGTTTTGACCGGAAATGCTTATATTTGTCAAAACCCTTGTGAATCACATGAAAACGAACTTATTCCCTGTGGTTGCCACCGTCTTGCTTCTGGCAGCCTGCAATCCCTCGAAAACCATCGGGGATCCTGTCATCACCGAAGCCCTTGAGAGCGTAAGCGAAGATACCGTCCGGTCCTATATCGACGACCTCGTCGGCTTCCATACCCGCCATACCCTCAGCGTGCAAAACGACCCTCAGAAAGGGCTCGGCGCGGCGATCGACTATCTGGCCCGGCGCTGCGAGGCCTGGGCAGAAACGGCGCCCGCCGGCCGCCCCAGACCCTTGGTTGAGAAGGTCCGCTATACTGTAGGCCAGAACGGAGGCCGGTATGACCGTGTTGTCTCCGTGCCCGAGCTAATGGTCACGCTGCCAGGCACAGATGGCTCCAGAGAGATTATCCTTATGGCGCACGTGGACACGCGGGTCATCGATGTGATGGACTCCACGGCTTTCGCCCCAGGCGCTGATGACGATGGCAGCGGAGTCGCGTGCCTGCTGGAGGCGGTCCGCATTCTCTCGCGAATCCCGCTTGAGCAGACTGTCAAATGCCTCTTCGTTTCAGGAGAGGAGCAGGGCTTGGACGGATCGCGTCATTTCGCGGACAAAGCTCTGGAAGAGAAATGGCCTGTTCTGGCCGTCCTGAGCAATGATATGATAGGAAATACCCGGGCCAGCGGCACGGAACTGCGTGAGGACCATAAGGTTCGCATATTCTCAGAGAGCGGCAGAGGCGAGGATTCACAATCCCGTCAGCTCGCCAGATACATCAAAGAAATAGCGGCGCGGTATGTTCCGGAGCAGGAAGTTGTGCTGAACTACCGTTCGGACCGCTACCGTCGCGGCGGCGACCAGCGTTATTTCCAACAGAACGGCTTCACGGCCGTGCGCGTGTGCGAGTACTGCGAGGACTACGAACGTACCCACCAGGATGTCCGTACCGAGGATGGAGTGGATTATGGAGACCTTCCTGAATATATGGACTTTCAATACTTGGTCCGCAACATCCGGGTCAATCTGGCTTCCGTAATCAGCCTCGCCAATGCCCCCGCTACACCGGTCGGAGCTAAGATAGCTAATGCCAATGATCTGGATAACAACACCATATTGACTTGGGACCCCGTCCTTGATGCCAGCGGAAATCCTGATCCGACGGTCTCGTACCAGATACTCTGCCGGGAGACTGACCGCTCCGAATGGCTTCCGGCTATGCCGATGGATCTTCCGGACAAGGTTTCCGGAGCGACCTCCGGGCCTCTGGAATATTCCTGCCCTTTGAGTAAGGATAATTACTATTTCGCGGTCAGGGCCATCTCCGCTGACGGATTTCCTGGCCTGCCAGCAGTCGCGCGATAGGCTTTTTCAGCCGTTAGAAAATAATCTGTCAGCTCTTCTTCGGGTGCATCTTTCTGTAGATCTTGAGCGAGGTGAGCAAACCTCCTATGTCGCTCTTGCTGAGATAGGTAGCCCGAATGAGATTCTCGCTACCCGATACGGGGATGCTGAATTCCAGAAGCTTTGAAATCCCTTGCCTGCGAGTCACTGTGACCGTGACAGGATCACCGGTAGGATAAGCCACGGAGAACATCCCTGATAATTCCGTGGAGGATTTCTTCGGCATCTTATAGAAGCCCTTGATTTCCTCCAATTTCGCCACCGCCTCTTCCAAGGTGTTCCCCAAGGGAATGAACAATTCAAATATAGGGTCGAATTCAAGTTGGACAATGTTTCCGCCAATTCCGAGATTACCAAGAGATGCATAGTACATGCGAGGATTCTCGTCGTTCATGTAGAAGACTTCCAGCTCAGTGTTGAATGTCCCATTAACCTCGGTCTCCGTTTTGACAATCTCCATCCTGGGGCGAATGATAGACTTGTTTTGCCCGAAAGACAGAATGGCAACTGACGCGAAAGCGAGGGCAACTAAAAACTTTTTCATGGCGCTTTATTATGATTGTTTGTTTTACTCGTTCTCTACAAAAATATTCCTTTTGAATATATTTACCAAACAATCTTTATCTTTGCGGCAGATACTTTTGATCTTTCAATATGAGCGCGAAGAGCGGTAAAATACTTGTTGTTGATGATAATCTTGGGATCCGCCAGGCACTCAAGATATTGCTGCCCATTTGTTTCGACTCGGTCGAGACCATCCCGTCCCCATCTACTTTAGTTTCAATGCTTGAGAGCTTCAGGCCAGATGTGGTGCTATTGGACATGAACTTCAACACCAGTATCAACACCGGCAATGAGGGACTGTACTGGGTAAGTGAGATCAAGAAAATGGTCCCGGATGTGGAGGTTGTGCTTTTTACGGCATACGCTGACATCCAACTGGCTGTGGAGGGAATGAAACGGGGGGCATTTGATTTTGTCGTGAAGCCATGGGACAACGAAAGGCTGATCGGGATTCTGACGGCGGCCAGGGATAAGGCCAGGAGGGCTATGGGAAGGGATGCCCGATCGGGGTCGGGCATGACGACGAGGGGAACGGGCTTGACTGGAGACGTTGAAGCGGGATCGGCTGGCAATATCATGTTCTGGGGTTCTTCCAAGTCGATGGCCGCGATCCGAAAGACAGTCCAGAAGATAGCCCCTACCGACGCCACGGTTCTTATCACAGGTGAAAATGGCACGGGTAAAGACGTTATGGCCAGGGAAATCCATGCCCATAGCCTTCGGAGCGAAAAACCGATGGTGGCAGTCGATGCCGGGGCAATCACTGAGACTCTTTTTGAGAGCGAGCTGTTCGGCCATGTGAAAGGCGCCTTTACCGACGCTCACACGGATCATGCGGGAAAATTCGAACAAGCCGACGGGGGAACCCTATTCCTGGATGAGATCGGGAATATTCCTTTACACCTTCAGGCGAAATTGTTGAGGGTGATCCAGAGCCGGAGTGTGGTCAGGGTAGGTGGAAGCCAGTCTATTCCAGTGAATATCAGGCTCATCTGTGCCACAAACATGGATCTTGAGGCCTTGGTTCGGGAAGGAAGGTTCAGAGAAGACCTTTATTATCGCATCAATACACTCCATATCACTTTGCCTCCTTTGCGGGAGCGGAAAGAGGACATCGTTCCCTTGGCGGAACTTTTCGCCGCCCAGTTCGCGGAAAAGTATCACAGGCCGCTTACGGGAATAGACGGGAGCGCGGCCGAGATCCTGAAGGCCCAGCGGTGGAACGGAAATATCCGCGAGCTGCAGAACTGCATCGAAAAGGCTGTCATTCTGAGCGAAGGGAAGAATCTTACCGCCAAGGACATACAAGTGGATTCTTCGGGAATAAGCTCATCCAGAATGTCCGGGCAATCCAGTTCAAGCGAGGCGAAAAATATCGCCTGGGATGAGGAGCGTATGGTCCGTGACGCGATTGAAAGCGCCAGGGGCAACATATCCGCTGCCGCTAAGATATTGGGAGTGAGCCGTCCCACCTTTTACGCCAAAATGAAAAAATATGGGCTGTAATGTCGTCATGGCTTGTCATACTTCTTTGCGTTGTCGTCGCGATTGTCGTGGCGGCGGTAGCCATAATCCGAACTCGCGATAAGACTATCCGGAAGATTGCCTATATGCTGGATGCGATGGAAGACGGGGAGATGAATTTCCGGTTTCAGGAAAAGAACCGTCTCAACCGGACGCTGAATCGTATTCGGACCATATTTGAGATGCAGCGGCAGCAGCATGAGCAGGATTCCTGGACCAAACTCATCAGGGTGCTGACCCACGAGATCATGAATACGGTGTCCCCGATCGCCTCATTATCAGATGCTTTGGCTAAGTCTGTCGATGAGAACGGCCATAGTGAGCTGGACGTGAAAGCCGGACTGGAAACTATCTCGGACTCATCGAAAAACCTGATAGGTTTTGTCCAAACCTATCGTGAACTCTCCGGAGTGGCCAAGCCCATCCCTAAAGCCCTGGAATTGGAGGATCTGATAGGCAACGTGATAAGCTTGAACAGCGAATACATCGCTTCTTGCGGTGCGATCTGCAAATATAAGCCCCAGGAGCCAGACTTGATGATTTACGCCGATGAGGGCCAGATATCTCAGATTCTTATCAACCTGATCAAGAACGCGTTGCAGGCTGGAGCGAAGCATATTGACATCTCCGCGAGAATGGGTAAGGAGGATGATGTGATCATTGATGTGGCCAACGATGGTGAACCAATTCCTCCTAGCGGTCAGGAGCAGATATTCATCCCGTTTTACACGACAAAAAGGGAGGGTTCTGGCATAGGACTTAGCATCTCCAGGCAGATTATGCGCAACCACAACGGAAGTATCGAGCTGATTCGCAGCGATGTCAATCAGACAGTCTTCGAGTTGATATTCAGGTAACCGCATAACCCGGCTGACAGTAAAGTTGTAAAGAAAAAGTGTAAAGAGTTGTAAAGCTCTTTACACTTTTTACACTTGTCGTAATTTTGGAAGTAGTTGTAACATAAGCTTTTAGCCTCAATGGCACGGTAAATGTTTCATTTTTGGGCGAAAGTGTAAACTACAATTACGATTATGATAAGCAAAACCCATTTTATAACTTTTATTTGTGTGTATTTAGTGATGATTCTTGGGCTCCCTGTAGCTTCCGGAGCCCAGGAGTCTTCAAAGCCGATGACTCTGAAAGAGTGCATGGAGTACGCCATCTCGAACTCCACGAAGATGAGGATCCAGCAGGCATCTTCCAGCGACGCGAGAATCGCCCGCAGGGACGCCATCCTTCAGGCTTTTACTCCGAGTCTCAGCACCGGGACGAACGCTTACTATAACTTCGGACGTTCGATCGACCCGCAGACCAACACCTATTTCACACAGACATCTTTCCACAACGGCTACAGCCTCAGCGCGGGAATTGATCTTTTCGACGGATTCTCAGCTGTCAACAATCTGAAGATATCCAAGACCGGCCTCGCGATCAGCGAGTCGCAGGAGAGGCAAGTCGAGGCTGACATCTGCCTGGCGGTGATGGAGGCATATTACAATGTCGTGTATTACAAGCGTTTGGCAGGCATCTACGAGGAGCAGATCGGGACCGCCGAGATGGCTCTCCGCAAAGCCGAGAAGCAGGAGGAACTTGGTCAAAAAGGCCATGCGGATGTGGTGCAGATGCGCTCCGAGCTGGCCGACAGGCAATATGACCTCACCAACATGAGGAATTCTTATAAGGATCAGCTGATGACGCTGGGGGATTTGATGTTCTGGCCTCCGGAGGAGGAGCTGGTGATTGACACAGATGTCAGATCCTTCGCTTCCGCTAGATCCTTCGCTGACGCTCAGGATGACAAAACTGTCATTCTGAGGGAGCCTGCGACCGAAGAATCTATCATCTCCTACGCCCTGGAAAACAACCCGCAGCTCCTGATTGCCGAAGGCACGATGCTAAACGCCAAACGTGAGCTCAACACGACCAAATGGCAGTTGATCCCTTCCCTGAGCGTGTACGGTGGCTGGAGCACAACCTACTACACTTATGCCGGATCCCAGACAGCTTCTTTCAGGGATCAGCTCAAGAATAATGGCGGACAATATGTCCAGATGTCGATGTCGATCCCGATTTGGGGCAGGATGCAGAAACAGTCTAGAATAGCCAAGCAGCGCAATGCCCTGGCGAAGGCCACCGCCGAGTACGACCAGAAGCGCAGGGATGTGGAGAGCGAGGTCAGAAGGGCAGTCCAGGACCGTGATGGCAGCGAGGCGGCATACGAGCAGGCTCGTTACAAGTCCGAGATCCAGGAGGAGGCTTATAACCTCAACCTCAAGAAGATGGAGCAGGGACTGATCTCGCCTCTCGAGCTTCAGACAGCGACGAACAACTACCTGAAATCAAAGGCGGACGAGATGAACAGCCAGTTCAAGTATCTCATCAAGGACGCCGTCGTCAAGTACTATAGTGGTGTTGAATATGTAAATCAATAGAATCTAATAATATCATGGATAAGATCATCGAGAAGAAAACAGGTTGGAGAGTGGCGTTCACAAAGAAGGCCGTGCCGTGGTGGCTCGGAGCGCTTCTGGGAATATTCATAATCTATCTCATCGCCCGTCCCAACAACAAGACCCTGCGGGTGGACAAGGACACTTTGACCGTCAGCGCGGCCATCCGGGGAGAGTTCAACGACTACATCCGGGTCAGCGGCCGGGTACAGCCAATGACGACAATCCAGCTCTCCCCTCAGGAGGGTGGAATAGTCCAGTCTATCTTGATCGAGGAGGGTTCCAAGGTCAGGGCAGGGGATCCGATCCTTGTGTTGAGCAACGACAACCTGGATCTCCAGATTCTGAATGCCGAGGCAGAACTCGCTGAGAAAGAGAATATTCTGCGAAACACGCAGATCCAGATGGAGCAGCAGAAACTGGACGTGCGTCAGAACGAGCTGGAGTACGGGACTAATGTCGAGAAACTCCACAGGGCTTACGAGCAGCAGAAGGCTCTTTACGATGACAAGCTGATCGCCAAAGAGGAGTACCTTAAGGCCAAGGAGGATTATGAGCTCGCGATCAAGAAATATGACCTTATCCGCGAGCGCTCCCGCCAGGATAGTCTCTACCGCGGGACCCAGGTTGACAGGATGGAGGAGAGCCTTGAGAACATGCTCCTGAACATGCACATGATCCGTAAGCGCAAGGACAACCTCATCGTGAAGGCCCCGATCGATGGAGAGCTTGGACTGCTGGACGTGGTCCTCGGACAGAGCATCGCCAGCGGCACGAAGATCGGCCAGATCAATTCTGTGGGGACTTATAAGGTTGAGGCTCAGATAGATGAGCATTACATCGATAGGGTAGTCTCCGGACTGGAAGCCACTTTCGAGCGTCAGGGCGAGACCTTCTCTACGGTCATCCGCAAGGTCTATCCTGAGGTGCGTGAGGGCAAGTTCAAGGCGGATTTCAAGTTTGACGGTGAGCAGCCGGACAACATCCGCGCCGGCCAGACATATTACCTTAACCTCCAGCTCGGCCAGCCTGAGGAGGCGGTCATCATCCCGCGCGGCACCTTCTACCAGAAGACCGGTGGAAAATGGATCTATGTGGTCAGCAAGGATGGCAACAAGGCCGTCAGGAGGGAGATCCGCATCGGGAGGCAAAATCCTCAGTATTACGAGGTTCTGGAGGGTTTGGAGCCTGGCGAGAAGGTCATCACCTCCGGCTACGACACTTACGGCGACTCTGATGTGCTGGTTTTTTAATTCAAAGATATGAGAGTATTCAAGACAACTTGGATTTCGGCGCTGATGAACATCATCGGATTGGGAATAGCGTTCGCGGTGTTCCTGATCCTGATGAGCCAGGTCTGGTGGGACTACCGGTACGACAGGTTCAAAGGCGGGAAAGATGTCTATATGGTTGAAAACTTGTCGGCTTTTGACGGTAAATACTCTCCCATGGTCTTGCGTCCAGCGGTGCAGAAGATAAAGGACTGTTCCCCGGACATAGTGGCCGCATGTGACTTTTTCGGTAGGAAAGGCGACCAGCTCGGAATAATCCAGATTAAAGGAAAGAGCGGAGAGTATGAGCGAGTCAAAGGCATAAATTACGGAATAACAGAGACTTCCGTCATTGATGTTTTCAACATAACCTTGTTAGCCGGACGAAAGGAAGATTTCGCGGCCGCTGGTGACGCTCTGGTCTCTGAGTCAGCCGCGGAGCTTTACTTTCCCGACAGAAACCCGATCGGTGAGATTTTTTACAATGATTACGGCAGGTCCGAGTGCAGGATCGTGGGTATCTATAAGGACAGGAAAGAGAACGAGACCATGGTAAATGGGGTCCTGATCCATGAAGGTGATACTGACCTGGAGTTTCCAAACTACAATCCCCACAGGTGTTATGTGAAACTTGCTCCCGGAGCCGACATCCTTTCCGTCAGTGAAGCCGTGAAGAAGGTCAAGGTCCATAGTGAGGACACGGAATACCGTATCACCAAGCTGCACTCCCATTGGTTCATGTGGGACCGCGATATATTCGGCGACAAGACAGGAGGAAACAAGCTGATGTGCTACATCCTGCTTGTGATCGCCATCCTCTTCCTCGCGATCGCTGCCTTCAACTACATCAATTTCGCGATGGCTTCCATCCCGTTCCGTATTAAGGATATAAACACCAGAAAAGTGTATGGAGCCTCCCGGCAATCCCTTATCCTTAGGCAACTTCTTCTGGCTTTCGGGATAGTCGGAGCAGCCTTCCTGTTCGGGGTCCTCACGATGAGGACGCTTAGCGGAACCTCTTGGGCCACATTCCTTTCCGGAAGTATGGCTCCAGGGAAGAACATTACGGTAATATTGATTGGCGGCGCTGTAGCTGTGGTAGTGGCGTTGGTTTCAGGTCTTGTTCCGGCATATTACAGCACGTCCTTCCAACCCGCCCTGGTCTTGAAAGGCGCTTTCTCGATGACCGCGAAAGGCGGCGGACTCAGGACTGTCACGCTGATCCTGCAATATGTCCTGTCATTCATATTCATAATCTCAGCGCTTGTCCTGCAACGGCAGACCAATTTCATGGCCAAGAACAACGACCTGGGCTTTGACTACG
>JAEEGH010006229.1_pt1 | contig 29339 bp, 33 predicted proteins | sample 9134181 | NCBI WGS metagenome assembly JAEEGH01 (sample SAMN16246544, study PRJNA631951) | gut metagenome | biome: gut microbiome; feature: rumen; material: DP-attached | host: Bos | place: Iran: Karaj | collected 2018-10 | reverse complement strand
ACAGGCAATATGAGCACTATCTGCCCCTGCTAAAGATGGATAATAAGGAACGTCAACAGACCTTGAATCGTATGATGAGGATTCCACAGGCTGAGATCAGCAATCTTGATGTCAATGAATCTGGAGCTGCTTTGACAATAGAAACCAATATCAGGAGTCAGAAATATGCCACTACGACAGGTCAGCGGTTATTTGTCCCTCTTAATCCAGGTCTTAATAGCTATACTATCCCGTCAGCAAACAACAATCGCCAGGAAAGAATCTGGATAAAAATGGGTTACCTCGATGAAGACCACATTTCCCTCACTATTCCTGAAGGCTACGAGATAGAGGCATTGCCTAAAGACGAGAACATTGAGAAACCTTTCGGGACGTTTAACTCTTCGATTCAGATAGATGGCCAGGAAATACGTGTGACATATAGGCTGCTTATGAAGTCTGGTGACTATGACAAGTCTCTCTTTCCTGAACTCACAGATTTCCTAAAAGTCATCAATAAGGCTTATAACCAACGCATTGTTCTCAAAAATAGCAGCCTGCCGAGTACATAATCCCAAATCGGTCGTTAAGGCAGTCTTGAGGTAAATCGTTAATCATTGCAAAAAAGTGCCAGTGGATGATACATCTTATGGCACTTTTTTGTATCTTTGCATCACGCTAATAGTATAACGCTAATGGCGTGACGCTAAAAGTAAAACGCTAAAGGTGAAATTTTAATCGTTGAGAGTATGGCAAAGAAGACTTATCGTTTGGCAAATCCCTTTATTTATGAGGGTTATGAGAGTCCAGAGTATTTCTGTGACCGTATGGTTGAGACGGAGGAGCTTATCTCAAATCTTAAAAATGGGCGTAATACAACACTCATTTCTCCCAGAAAAATTGGCAAAACGGGACTCATAAAACACACTTTTCATCAAATCAGGCAGCAGAATAAGGATGCTGTCTGCATCTATGTTGATATCTTCCATACTCAGAACCAGCATGATTTTGTTCAGGCATTGGGGAAAGCCATCATTGAAGAAAAATTGCTTGACAGCCGTAATACATTCGATAAGGTTCTTGGGTTTTTCAGCCTATGGCGTCCAACCATCTCCCTTGATCCTGTTACTGGAAATCCCACAGTATCCGTCTCTTTTGAACGGTCAAAATCTGAATACACGATTCAAAGCATTTTTGATTATCTGAAAAAGACGGGCAAGGAAGTGTATGTCGCCATCGATGAGTTCCAGACCATCACAGATTATCCTGAGCAGGGAACGGAGGCATTGTTGCGCTCCCACATTCAGTTTATCCACAATGCACATTTTATTTTTTCTGGTAGCAAGCTGCATCTGATGGCAGAGATGTTTGGCTCGCCCAAGCGTCCTTTCTACCAAAGCACAGCAATGCTTTGCCTTGAACCTATCCACGAGGAAATTTATTACGATTTTGCGTCTCGCTTTTTTGAGGCGAAAAAGGGAACGTTCGACAGAGACATATTTCATCAGCTCTATGAGCAATTTGATGGTTATACATGGTATTTACAGTCTGTGCTGAACCGGCTGTATGAGTATGAAAAGCAAGTGACGGACTATCAACAAGTGAGAGAATCCATTCTCAGCATCCTGAACGACAAATCCAGTCAGTACGAAATGTTGATGAACTTTCTCACCAACAACCAGCTGAATTTGCTCAAGGCCATTGCCTTTGAAGGCGTAGTACAGCAACCACAATCCAATGAGTTTATTCGAAAGCATGAACTTTCAAGTGCCAGCAGCATCAAAAAAGCCCTCGACGTGCTGAAAGAAAAGGATCTGGTCTATCAGTCACCAAAGGGCTATATAGTCTATGACCGCTTCCTCGACCTATGGCTCAGGCGCTTGTACTGATTCTGATAGGCCGGTATGTTGCCACAGGTGCAAGTATCGGTTCAAAAATTAGTGTTACCGAATCGTTTTTTAGCTCAAATTGAGCCGATAATTGGAAAATTATGATTAACTTTGCACCGATTACAAGTTCAAAGTTATGGAAATATATAGAGAAATACTGCAGTTTCTGCATTATCATCCACTATCTTCGCGCGATGAAATTGCCAGAGGAACAGCCTTTGAAGGTAGTGATGCTACCATGAAACGACTCATTGCCGCAGCTGTGGCCCAGGGCGATGTCGTTGTAGAAGGTAAGGCGCGTGCCACAAGGTATAGACTGTCTGATCAGGCCCATCTGCTGATGCCGCTGAATCTGGACACCTACTTCGCACAAGATGTTGATGAGCGACAGGTACAGACATCGTTTAACTTCGACTTGATTCGCGAGCAGCTGCCCGCTGTGCATCTGTTTACGGATGAAGAGCTGGCGCGTCTGGAAGAACTTCAGGCAGAATTCAAGCAGCACGTGAGCGAAATGACGGAAAACGAGTATCGCAAGGAGATGGAGCGTCTGGGTATAGACTTGAGCTGGAAATCGTCACAGATTGAGGGTAACACTTATTCGTTGCTTGAGACGGAGCGACTGCTGCGTGAGAGCAAGACTGCCGACGGTAAGACAAAAGAGGAAGCTTTGATGCTGCTGAACCACAAGGATGCGTTACGTTTTATTCTCGACAATCCAGACTATCTCATGCAGCTGACGGTAAGTCATATTGAAGACATCCATCAACTGCTTACCAAGGAACTTTCGGTAGACCGGGGTATTCGTCATCGCCGTGTGGGTATCACGGGCACCAACTATCATCCGTTGGATAATGAGTTTCAGATTCGTGAGGCCATGCATGACACCTGCGACTTGGTAAACAGCCGGGAAAACGTCTTTGAGAAAGCATTATTGGTGTTGGTGCTGTTGTCATATATCCAGGCTTTTTCTGATGGAAACAAGCGTACAGCTCGCATCACCAGCAATGCCATCTTGATAGCCAATGGCTACTGCCCGCTGAGTTTCCGCTCTGTTGACTCCATCGACTACAAGAAGGCAATGCTCATTTTCTACGAACAGAATAATCTGTATGCTTTCAAACAGATTTTCATTGACCAGTTTGACTTTGCTGTGAAGGAATACTTCTAAAAGTATGGTCGTATAACGCACGAGGATGTGCAATTTTGAACACACCCTCTTGATGTGGTATGCGATTTGCTTAGAATAGGGGGATTCTGTAACCAAAGGTCAGCATGAGTACACTGTTGTGTATTTTTTTGCCATCGGAAAAGAGGTTCTCAACATAGTTGTCTTTTCTGATATTTGACACACCAATGTTGTAGCGGAGTTCGACTACTGCATCGTCGAATTCGTATGACAGGCCAACGGGGATGGAGAAGTCTGACTTCTCGAAAAAATCTTTGACGTCCTCACCACCTTGTTTTGCTTTCATCAGGAACCCGAACTGGACACCAGCCTTGATGCCAAAACCGGAAACGGGGTAGAGATTCAATAAAACGGGTACGTTGAGGTAGTTCGTATTGATCATATACTTATTGTCATCGTTAGAAACCCTTGCGCCCTGCATGGTGTAGAGTGCGCCAGCTGTCAGAGCGACCATTTTGTGGAATTGGTACCCCAATTCTGCACCACCTGTGAAACCGACTTTCATCTTGAGATCATTCACATCACCAGTCATCGTCGTTAAGGTAGCACCCGCCATGGGTTTAATGAACATACCCACTTCCTGTGCGTTTACATTCAATGAAGCTACCAACAAGGCAGCAATCATCATTAATTTTCTCATAATCTAGTTTCTTAAATACAAACGTTTGTTAAAAATCTCTGCAAAGATAAGAATAATATTGATAAGTGATACTATTTTTAATGTTTTTTATCAATTTCGTTGCTAATCGAATTATTTTTTGTAAATTTGCAGCCGAAAAAGAATCAACCGGTTATGACGAAGAAAGAATTTGATGGGTATAGGGAGAAATACGCTAAGCAGATCGATCAGATAAGACAATCTGCCCATGAGTTGCATCAGAGTGTGAATCAGGTGTATGGCGACGATCTGCCGTACGGATTCCACCTTGATATGGTGGTTGAAGGCGTCATCTGTTACGGTTATCTGGTATGCGAGCGTGAGGAAGATGTGGTGCCCCTGTTCTTTGGCAGCTATTTCCATGATAGTATTGAGGATGCCCGCCAGACCTACAATGATGTATTGGGGCGTGCCCGTAAGTGGATGACGGAAGAGCAGGCGTTGATGGCAACGGAGATTGTGTATGCCCTGACTAATGATAAGGGACGCACGCGCGAAGAACGTGCTGGAGAGAAATACTATCAGGGTATCCGTACGACGCCCTATGCGCCGTTTGTGAAACTCTGCGACCGTCTGGCTAACGTCACTTATTCCTGTTCAGTTGATAGTGGCAGGAATGGCAGTCGTATGAGAGAGGTCTATAAAAACGAAATGCGTCATTTCCTGCCTTCCATCACTTCGGAGACCGAGGATGTGCGCAGGCAGATTCCTTTTGAGGCCATCACTGCACTGGCGGAGATTCTGATTGATGAGGTGGACCGTGATGAAATCCGCAAACAGTGGAATTGCTGAGGAAATAATTATGTCTACGGAATCTAGGAATTAAGGAATTTCCGATATTCCATTATTCCGTAGATAAAATTGAATCCGAAGGAAAAAAAGTAAGCGGAATCGCAAAATTTCTTGCAAAATATTTGTTAGTTTCACAGAAAAGTGATAATTTTGCAGCCGAAAACGATAAAAACGAGAATTATGTCAATGTTGAATGCATACTTTTACGGCTATTACTTTTACTTTGCAAGCAATTGTGAAGCGGAAGGCCGTAAGTAAAGGTAAAAAAGTAAAAAGGTAAAAAATATAATAAGGCTCCGCTTCACAAACCAGTGAAAGCGGAGCATTTGTTTAAATAGTGAAATAGTAAATAGTCAAATAGTCAAATAGAGAGATGAAGAGGATTGCTATACAAGGACTGATTGGGTCATTCCACGATATCGCGGCACACCTGTATTTTGAGGGAGAACAGATACAGCTGATCTGCTGCTCGACCTTCGAACAGGTGTTCCAGCATATCAAGCAGGACCCTACGGCTATCGGCATGTTGGCTATCGAGAACACAATCGCGGGATCGCTGCTGCACAACTATGAGTTGTTGCGTGACAGCGGGACAACGGTGGTAGGTGAGCACAAGCTGCACATTACGCATTGCATCTGTTGTCTGCCAGAGGATGACTGGGACACGATTACGGAAGTACACTCGCATCCTGTGGCACTGATGCAGTGCCGACAGTTTCTGGCCCAGCACCCGCAGTTGAAGAATGTGGAGGCTGAGGATACGGCCGGATCGGCAAAGATGATTGCTGAAGAGGGTAGGCGAGGATGGGCTGCCATCTGTCATGCAGAGGCTGCCAGACTCTACGGCCTGAAAGTGCTGGAGGACCATATCGAGGATAATAAGCACAATTTCACTAGGTTTCTCGTGGTGTCGAATCCCAACAAGGCTGATATGCTGCGCCCCCTGACGGAGACGAATAAGTCGAGTATCGTTTTTTCATTGCCTCATGAGGAAGGCAGTCTCTCGCACGTGCTCGCGATTCTTTCGTTCTATAAGATCAACCTGACGAAGATCCAGTCGTTACCGATTATCGGACGGGAGTGGGAGTATCTGTTCTATGTGGACGTTATGTACGATGACCTCACGCGCTATCGTCAGTCGATTGATGCGATAATCCCATTAACAAAGGATTTGAAGATATTAGGAGAATACAAAGACGGTAAACAAACGAATTAGTTATTAGAAACGAATTAGAATAATTTTATCCACGAATTAGAATAATAAATTATGATACAACCAGCAGAGAGGCTCAGTTTAGTGAGCGAATATTATTTCAGTAGGAAGTTGAAGGAAGTGGCGCAGATGAATGCCGAGGGCAAGGATATTATCAGCCTCGCTATTGGTAGTCCCGATATGCCCCCTTCGGAGCAGACGATAGAAAAGCTGTGTGAGGTGGCCCGTCAGCCCAATGCGCATGGTTATCAGCCCACGATGGGTACACCCGAGTTGCGCGAGGCTATGGCAGGTTTCTATAAGCGTTGGTATGGTGTGAGCCTCGATGCCAAGACGGAGATCCTCCCGTTGATCGGCTCGAAGGAGGGTATCCTGCATGTGACGCTCGCCTTCGTGAATCCTGGCGATGAGGTGCTGGTGCCCAACCCCGGCTATCCTACGTATACCTCGCTGTCGAAGATCCTGGGTGCGAAAATCGTGAACTACGACCTGCGTGAGGATAATGGTTGGCAGCCTGATTTCGACCAGTTGGAGCAGATGGACCTCACGAAGGTGAAGCTGATGTGGACCAATTATCCGAATATGCCTACGGGGGGCAAAGCCCGAAAGGAAACTTATGAGCGACTGGTGAAATTCGCCCAGGAGCATGGTATCGTGGTGGTGAACGACAATCCTTATAGCTTTATCCTCAGCGAGGAGCATCTGAGCATCCTTCAGGTGCCAGGCGCCAAGGATTGCTGTATCGAGTTCAATTCAATGTCGAAGAGCCACAACATGCCAGGCTGGCGTGTGGGCCTCTGTGCCACGAATGCGCAGTTCATACAGTGGATCCTGAAAGTGCAGTCGAACATCGAGAGTGGTACGTTCCGTGGTATCCAACTGGCTGCTGCTGAGGCGTATAAGAATGATGAGGCGTGGCATCACGAGTTTAATATCGAGATTTATCAGCGTCGTCGTCAGTGGGCAGAGAAGATTATGGATGCGCTGGGCTGTACCTACGACAAGAATCAGGTGGGAATGTTCCTTTGGGGAAAGATTCCTGCTGACATCAAGAATGTGGAGGATCTGACGGAGAAGGTGCTGCACGAAGCGCGTGTCTTCATCACTCCGGGCTTTATCTTCGGCTCGAACGGCGAGCGCTATATCCGCATCTCCCTCTGCGCCAAGGAAGAGAAAATACAACAGGCTTTGGAACGAATTAAAGAGATTAAATTATGAAAGAAATATGAATAATGTGAATAATTTATTCCAGAAATAAGAAGAAATAAATTAAGAAGAATAATAATTATAGATATTTCTGGACAAAATTTCTGCGTATTATTCATATTTCTTTCATAAAAAAAGATGAAATATTAAAATTGATTGATATGGAACTGGAATTAGCACCATTGAATTTACCGAGTGACAATGAACGTCCCTTCGTGATTGCAGGCCCTTGCTCTGCAGAGACTGAGGAACAAGTGATGACCACCGCCCGTGAGTTGGCTATGAAAGGCTGCCACAACTTCCGTGCAGGTGTGTGGAAACCCCGTACGAAACCCGGAGGCTTTGAGGGACACGGAGAACCCGCCCTCGTATGGCTCGCTGAGGTGAAGAAAGAGACGAAGATGTTGGTATCCTGTGAGGTGGCAACAGCTGAACATGTGGAACTCGCCCTGAAGTATGGCATCGATATCCTTTGGATTGGTGCCCGTACGTCAGCCAATCCCTTTGCCATGCAGGCCATCGCTGATGCTTTGAAGGGAGCCGATGTGCCTGTGTTTGTAAAAAACCCCGTGAACCCCGACCTCGAACTCTGGATAGGTGCCTTGGAGCGCATCAACCAGGCAGGCATCAAGCGTCTGGGTGCTATTCACCGCGGATTTTCTTCTTATGAACAGAAGATCTATCGTAATGCCCCGATGTGGCAGATTCCCATCGAACTGCGTCGTAGGATTCCTGATCTGCCGATCATCAGCGACCCTAGTCATATCGGAGGTCGTCGTGAGTTGGTGGCACCCCTCTGTCAGCAGGCGATGGACCTTGGCTTTGACGGACTGATTATTGAGAGTCATTGTGATCCTGACAAGGCCTGGAGCGATGCCAAGCAGCAGGTGACACCCGATGTGCTGGACTATATCCTCTCGCTGCTCGTGATCCGCGACGAGAATACCACGACGGAGGGTATTTCTCAGTTGCGTAAGCAGATTGACGAGCTCGACAACCAACTGATGGAGCTGTTGTCGAAGCGTATGCGTGTGTGTCGTGAGATCGGACAGTATAAGAAGGAACACAACATGACGGTGTTGCAGGCCAACCGTTACAACGAGATCCTGAACAAGCGTGGTGCGCAGGGTGCTCTCTGTGGTATGGATCCTGAGTTCGTGGCGCATGTCTTTGAGAATATCCACGAGGAATCCGTCCGCCAGCAAATCGAAATAATCAATAAATAATGTTCGGAAAGAAATATGAATAATGTGAATAATTAATTCAGAAATAAGCAAAAAAATATATTTCTGGCCAAAATTATTCATATTATTCACATTTCTTTCATAAATAGATAATTTAGAATGAAAATTCTTGTGATGGGTGCAGGTAAGATGGGAAGTTTCTTTATCGACCTGCTGAGTTTTGAGCATGAGGTGGCAGTGTTTGAGAGAGATCCCAAGCGCATGCGATTTACCTATAACTGTCAGCGTTTTACCAGCTATGAGGAAATTCAGGAGTTTAAGCCTGAGTTGATGATCAATGCGGTGACGCTGAAGTATACCATTCCTGTGTTCAAGGAGGTGATTCCCTATCTGCCTAAGGAGTGTATCATCAGTGATATTGCCTCGGTGAAGACCGATCTGAAGGAGTTTTATGAGCAGACGGGCATGAGATATGTGAGTACACACCCGATGTTCGGACCAACGTTCGCCAATCTGCAGCAGCTCTCCGAGGAGAACGCCATCATCATCAGCGAAGGCGACTATATGGGACGTATCTTCTTCAAGGATCTTTATCAGAAGTTGGGACTCAATATCTATGAGTATACCTTCGAGGAGCACGATAAGACGGTGGCCTATTCACTGTCGATTCCGTTTGTCTCGACGTTTGTCTTTGCAGCTGTGATGAAGCACCAGGATGCACCCGGTACCACCTTTAAGCGTCACATGCGCATCGCCAAGGGCGTGCTGAACGAGGATGACTATTTGTTGCAGGAAATCCTCTTCAACCCTTATACCCACGATCAGGTTTCGCAAATCCGTACAGAGTTGAAAGAACTCCTGGAAATCATCGACAACAAGGATGCTGAGGGCATGAAGGGTTATCTGACCAAGATCCGCAACAACGTGAAGCGCGATATAGAGATTAAGAGGTAAGAGGTAAGAAGTAAAAGGTAAGAGAAATGATTTGAGGGCAAAAAGTAGGCTATTTATTTTGTCCTTTCGATATTTTTCCCTAAATTTGCAGCGTTAATCCAATAAAGCATTAGAATTATGGGTATTATTATTTCACTTCTTTTAGGATGTTTGGCTGGCTTCTGCGCTGGCAAGTTGATGAAAGGTGGTGGCTTCGGTCTCATCATGAACTGTGTGCTGGGTCTCTTTGGAGGAGTCCTCGGTGGTTGGTTGTTTGATATGCTGAACATCGAGTGGGGTGGTCTCTTAGGGCAGCTTGGCACAGCTATCATTGGTGCCGTAGTAATCCTTTGGATCGCTTCGTTCTTCAAGAAGTAACATTTATGAGAAAGACGATATGGCTGATTGCAGCGCTGATGAGTGTCTGCAATACGGTTTTGGCGCACACTGATTTCGGTGAGCGCCCGAAATTGGTTGTGGGCATCGTGGTCGACCAGATGCGCTGGGACTACCTCAGCAGGTATTACGATAAGTTTGAGGATGATGGTCTCAAGCGGCTGATCAAGAAAGGCTATAGCTGCGACAATTGTCTGATTAACTATGTACCGACGATAACGGCTATCGGCCATACGAGTGCCTATACTGGTACGACACCCGCCCTGCACGGCATCTGTGGCAACGATTTCTTCGTCGACGATGCCCCTGTGTACTGCTGTAGTGACAAAAGTGTGGAACCCGTAGGGACAGACAATCGTAAGCGTGGCTGTATGTCGCCTCGTAATCTGCTCTCCACAACCATTGGCGACCAGATCAGACTGCATACCGACTTTCAGTCGAAGGTAGTGGGCATATCTTATAAGGATCGAGCTGCCATTCTGCCCGCAGGAAGGAGTTCGGATCATGCCTATTGGTTGGATACCGACAACGGACAGTTTATCACGAGCACCTATTATCGGACGGAGTTGCCTGCATGGGCGAAGGCCGTTAATCAGGAACTCAAGAAGAACAAGGAGTTGCAGAAGGTGGGTAAGGATGTTAGTCTCTATCCCCTCTGCGGACATATCACCACCGATATGGCCATTGCTGCCCTGAAGGGTGAGCAGTTGGGCAAAGGTGAGGTGACGGATATGCTCTGTGTGAGCTATTCGCAGACAGACGCAATTGGTCATAAGTGGAGCACACGTGGCGAGCATACTGATGAGGCCTATCTGGAACTGGATAAGGATATCGCCCGACTATTGAAGGCCCTTGACGATCAGGTGGGTGAGGGTAATTATCTGCTCTTCCTGACCGCTGATCATGGTGCAGCCCATAATTACCAGTATATGATTGACCATGGGCTGAACGGTGGTGCGTGGAGTACGGAAGACGAAATGATGAGGGATAAGCTGGATGCTTGTCTGAAAGAGAACTTCGGGACTACCGTCGATCTTTCAATCATCAATGGATTCCTTGGTTATCGTGTGTATCTGAACCACGGAAAGATCAAAGCCTTGGGACTGGATCTGCAGAAGGTGAAGGAGGTGCTGGTGGCATATTTCACCCAGGTGCCCCATGTGCAGTTCGTGATGGATTTTGAGAAGGTGAATACCTGGAGTGTGCCTGATGTCATCCGCAGTCGTGCACTCCTGGGCTATCATCCTCAACGCTCTGGCGACCTGCTTTTGGTTCTGGAGGCAGGGTTCTATGAATTTGGCAAATGGTCGTCGCCCATCGGTACGACCCATAGTGCCTGGAATCCCTACGATGCCCATATCCCCCTGCTGTTCTATGGCTGGAAGGTGGAGCACGGTAGCACGAGTCGTGAGGTGCATATCACGGATATTGCTCCTACCATCACTCAGATGTTGCATATCCAACAGCCGAATGCCTGTATAGGTGAGGCTATTGGTGAAGTCGTGAAGTGATCGATTGTTTAGAGTTTAGGGGTGTTAAGAGTTTATAGTTTAGAGTTTAAAGTTTATAGAGTTTAGAGATGAACTTCCTTGAAGAAAAGATTCTGCGCGATGGTGAGATCAGGCAGGGTAATATCCTGAAGATCGACAATTTTCTGAATCATCAGATTGATATCGATATCATACGCCAGATAGCTTATGAGTTTCAGCGTCGTTTCCGTGGCGTGGAGATCAACAAGGTGCTGACCATCGAGGCCAGCGGTATTGCTATTGCCACGATGCTGGGGCATCTCTACGATGTGCCTGTGGTTTTTGCCAAGAAAGATAAGACGGCCAATTCTACAGACGACAAATACATGTCGCAGGCCTATTCGTTTACCCACAAGACTGTCAACAATGTCTTTGTCTCGAAGCCTTATCTGCATGCTACGGACAAAGTGCTGATTGTCGATGATTTCCTGGCTGATGGTGAGGCGATCCATGCTTTGGCCGATCTGGTGCATCAGGCTGGTGGTGAGGTGGTTGGAGTCGGTATTGCTGTGGAGAAGGGCCATCAGAAAGGTGGCAAGATACTGCGCGAGGAAGGTTATCACTTGGAGTCGATTGCGATCATCGAGGAGATGGACTATGAGACGCAGGCCATCCGATTTCGTAAGCAGCCCTCTCTTGACCTCGGTAATACGCAAATCTGTTTAAAGGACTAATGAGTTGGATAGAATCGGATGATTGATTTACAATTATGTGCGATGTCCGTTTGTGAGATTGCACAGAAGGCAGGTGAATATATCAAGGACGAGCGTAGGAAATTCTCCCTTGAGAGCGTGGAAAGGAAACACGCCCACGACTATGTGTCGTATGTAGACAAACAATCGGAACAGCTGATTGTCAGTGAGTTGCGTAAGTTATTGCCAGAGGCTGGTTTTATCACCGAGGAAGGAACTGCAACTCACGGGGACTCTGTGAGTTGTTGCTGGGTGGTTGATCCACTCGATGGTACTACAAACTTCATCCATGAGTATGCGCCATATGCTGTCAGTATCGCTTTGCTGCAGGGCAAGGAGGTGTTGGTAGGTGTGGTCTATGAGATTTGTGCCGATGAGTGCTTCTTTGCCTGGAAGGGTGGGGGTGCTTATCTGTATGGAGAACGTCTGCACGTCAGCAGTCATCAGCTGCAGGACGCATTGTTGTGTCTGCAGCTGCCTTATAATAGCGAGGCGTATAAGCCCGTGATCAAACGGTTGATTGACCAATTGTATGGCAACGTGGGTAGTGTCCGTATGTGCGGATCGGCTGCAATGGCTCTCTGTTATGTAGCTGCGGGCAGACTTGATGGCTATGCTGAGAAGTATATCGGTCAGTGGGACTATATGGCTGGAAGTCTGATTGTGAAGGAGGCAGGAGGCATGGTGACAGACTATGCTGGTTCTGAGGACTATACCCAGGGCAATAGCGTCGTCGCTACCAATGGTGTCATCCATCAGGATCTCTTGAAGGCAGTAATAAACTCTCAACTTTAAAAAGTATGGCAGCAGGAAAGTGGATAGGTGGATTCGTCGGATGGATGGCTGGAGGGCCTTTGGGTGCTTTGGCTGGCTATCTGGTGGGTTCGCTGTTTGATTCGATGCTCGATGGCGTCAATTCTCCGAGTAACTCTGGTACTTGGGGGGCGGGCTCTGAGCGTGATACTGGCTCGTGGCAGCAGAAATCCTATCAGGATTATAACCAAGCTTATCAACAGGCATATCGTCAGCGTCAGCAACAGGGACAACGTAACAGCTTTCTCTTCTCGTTGCTTGTGCTGTCCTCTTATATTATTAAGGCTGATGGTAAGGCGATGCACTCAGAGATGGAACTGGTACGCCAGATGCTCCGTCAGAACTTTGGTGAGAGTGCTGTCTCTCAGGGTAATGAGATCCTGAACAAACTCTTCGACGAACAGAAACGTGAAGGTTGGCAGCAATTCAAGTCGACCGTTCGTCAGTGTTGTGGACAGATCAATCAGCAGATGGACTATTCACAGCGCCTACAGTTGCTGAATTATCTGGTGATGGTGGCCAAGGCTGATGGTTCTGTGCCTCAGAGTGAGATCACAGCCCTGAAGGAATGTGCACAGTGGATGGGCCTTCGCAGCAGTGAAGTCGATTCGATGCTGCATCTCTCTGGTGATACCTTGGAAGATGCCTATAAGGTGTTGGGCGTCAGTCCGAATGCGACGGATGACGAGGTGAAGAAGGCCTATCGAAAACTCGCCCTCGAACATCATCCTGACAAGGTGGCTGCGCTTGGTGAGGATGTTCGCAAGGCTGCAGAAAAGAAATTCCAGGAGATCAATGCTGCGAAGGACCGTATCTGGAAAGCGAGAGGACTGTAGGGAAAAGACTATAGATTATAGATTTTTTTATGAAAAGGCCGGCAATTGTAGTTCCAGAGGGGTGTAAGGAGGTGTTGCTGCATGCTTGTTGTGCACCTTGTTCCTCGGCGATTGTCGAGTGGCTGGTGCAACATGATATCCGTCCTGTGATATTCTATTACAATCCGAATATCTATCCTCGCGAGGAATACGAGATCCGCAAGAATGAGAGCAAGCGCCATGCGGAGAGTCTGGGGCTTAAATGGATAGATGGCGACTACGACCACGAGCAATGGTTGGAAGGCCTGATGTCACAGAGGGACGGTTCTTTTGTTACATTGTCCGCTGGCGATGTAACAAAAGAACCGTCCCTCTGTGACATCCAACAGGCACCAGAACGTGGAATTCGCTGTGAAAGGTGCTTTATTTACCGCCTGACAGCTGCAGCGAAGAAAGCCCAAGAGTTGGGCATCCGCTATTTCACCACCACTTTAGCTTCTTCCCGTTGGAAGAGCCTCGAACAAATCGAGCATGCTGGTCATCTCGCAGAGCAGATCGTGTCACGCCGGGGTCAGGATACTTTGTGTCATAACGATGTCACAAAGTATCCTGACCCCGGCGTGACATTCTGGGTGCAGAATTGGCGCAAAGGCGGTCTCTATGAACGTCGTAACCAACTGCTGAAAGAATTTAACTTCTACAACCAGCAATACTGTGGTTGCGAATTCTCCCAGCGGAATAAATCATGATCTCTTTCTGACTCTGAGGGTTTGTACGATACGGCTCAACTGGTTGGGGATTCGTATCTGCTGCGGACACTTCGAGAGACACTCCTCACAATCCTGGCAGGCACGTGCCCATTTCTCTGCATCAGGCAGCGCTTTACGATAACCCTCGATGAACTTCTGCTGGCGCTCTGCATAGTCAGCTGCAGAAGGCTCGGGCAATGGGAGAATATGACTATTGACAGCCTCGTTGTAATAGGTGAAGTTTCCAGGTATGTTGACACCATAAGGACACGGCATGCAGTATTCGCATGCAGTACAGGGAATGATGGGAACACCTGACATCTCATCAGCAATCTTAGCCAGCAATGCATTCTCCGACTCTGTGCAGACCTCCAATGGCGAGAATGTCTTCACATTCTCTTCGAGGTGATCCATCCGGTTCATACCACTGAGCACGGTGAGGATGTTGGGGTAGGAGCCCACCCATCGGAAAGCCCAGCGGGCTGTGCTGTCGTCAGGACGTACGGCCTTCATCTGGTCAGTCAATTCCTGTGACATTCTGCCAAAGGCACCACCACGCAACGGCTCCATCACCACGCACTGGATACCCAGTTTCTCACATTTGCCATACAGGTACTCTGCATCTGCATCTGTTCGTCTGCCACCACGCATTGAGGCGTGCGTCCAGTCGAGGAAGTTCATCTGAATTTGTACGAAATCCCAGTGGTATTCGTTATTATGATCCAACAGCCAGTCGAAATCACGCACGTCTCCGTGATATGAGAATCCCAGATGCTTGATACGTCCAGCTTCGCGCTCCTTGAGCAGGAAGTCGAGGATGCCATTGTCGAGGAAACGACCCTTCAACGTATTCATGCCACCTCCGATTCCGTGCAGCAGGTAGTAGTCGATGTGGTCTACCTTCAGTCGCTCCATCGACTGTTCATACATACGTTTCGAGGCATCGAAACTCCAGGAATTCTGTCCCTGATTCGACATCTTTGTGGCCACATAGTATTTGTCTCGCGGATGGCGTGAAAGGGCGTTGCCCATCAGCACTTCCGATTGTCCGCGCATATACATCGGAGCCGTGTCGTAGTAGTTTACGCCATGCTCGATGGCATAGTCCACTAGCTGGTTCACTTCCTCCTGATTGTTGGGCAGGCGCATCATACCGAATCCCAAAAGGGAAATCTGTTCACCTGAGCCATGCTGCACGCGATAGGTCATACGGTTGTCAACAGCCTTTTTGTCTTTCTGTGCAAATGCACTCAGTGGCTCCATCGCCATCAGGGCCATGGCCGATCCGGTGCCGATACCGAGTCTCTTCAGAAACTCTCGACGGTTCATGTTTAGTTTATCCTTTTCCATACTTATTGCGTTAGATGGGGTCAAAGTTACGAAGAATAAATGATAAAAACAACAAAAACAAGGTTAAAGTTTTGCCAGTCTCGTTTTTTTGTTGTAATTTTGCGCGCTAAAGTAATATTGATATCAATTTTTAAGCATTTTATGGCCAACACTAACACATTTGTAGGTTCCAAGATTAAGGGAATCAGAGAGACAAAGAACCTCACGATTGAGGAGATTGCAGAGAGCAGTGGTCTGACTGTAGAGCAGATCACCTCCATAGAGAACGACCAGAACCTGCCCTCTTTAGGGCCGCTAATCAAGATTGCCCGTGCCCTGGGTGTTCGTCTGGGAACGTTTATGGACGATAACGACGCCTTAGGCCCTGTGGTCTGTCGTGCCGAGGATCGTGAGCGCAACAGCAGCATCAGCTTTTCTAATGGCGCCACCGATGCACGTAAGCATATGGAGTATCATCCATTGGCCCAGCAGAAGGCTGGTCGTCACATGGAGCCCTTCATCATCGACATCAATCCAGAGGATTCTCCCAACTATAAGCTTTCAGCCCATGAGGGTGAGGAGTTCATCTATGTGATGCAGGGTGAAGTGGAAGTAGAATACGGTAAGGAGAAGTATCTGCTGAAGGAAGGCGACTCGATTTATTACGACTCGATTGTGAAGCACCATCTGCATGGCGCTCCTGGTAAGTCCGCTAAGATTCTTGCACTTATCTATATCCCATTTTAAGAGATGAGCAACGTTAGATTAGATATGGCAGGCAGACCGTTGCCTGATAGGACCTATCCTGCTGAGACTGGATCGGAGGGCTATACGCTGCATGAGCGTACGCTTGGCCAATGGCTCGAATACTGGGCTGAAACTACGCCCGATAAGGAATATATCGTCTATAGCGATCGTGACCTGCGCTTCACTTGGAGCAAGTTCAACGAACGTGTCGACAACCTCGCCAAAGGCTTGATTGCCATTGGCGTGAAGAGAGGTTCTAACGTGGGTATTTGGGCGACGAACGTGCCTGATTGGCTCACGTTCCTCTATGCCACAGCCAAGATTGGTGCTGTGCTGGTAACGGTGAACACCAACTATAAGCAGAACGAGCTGGAGTATCTCTGCAAGGACTCTGATATGCAGACGCTCTGCATCACAGACGGTACATGGGATTGTAACTATGTCGACATGACCTATACCATGCTGCCTGAGCTGAAGAACTGCGAGCGTGGTCATCTCAATAGTGAGCGATTCCCCTATCTGAAGAATGTCGTCTATATCGGTATGGAGAAGTATCGTGGTATGTTCAATACCGCTGAGCTTCTGCTGCTGGGTCAGAACGTCGAGGATGAGCAACTCAACGAGATGAAGAGCAAGGTGACTTGCCACGATGTCTGTAACATGCAGTACACTTCTGGTACGACAGGCTTCCCCAAGGGTGTGATGCTGACGCACTATGGTATCGCCAACGATGGTTACTTTACTGGCGAAAACATGGGCTTTACGCAGGACGACAAGCTCTGCGTCTGTGTGCCTCTGTTCCACTGTTTTGGTGTGGTGCTTGCCACGATGAACTGTCTGACGCATGGCTGTACAGAGGTGATGGTCGAGAAGTTCGATCCCCTCGTGGTGCTGGCCTCTATTCATAAAGAGAGATGTACCGCAGTCTATGGTGTACCCACGATGTTTATCGCTGAGTTGAACCACCCGATGTTCGATATGTTCGACCTGACTTGTCTGCGTACAGGTATTATGGCAGGCTCTCTTTGTCCTGTGGAGTTGATGAAACAGGTTTCAGAGAAGATGTTTATGACCATCACCAGTGTCTATGGCCTGACAGAGTCATCGCCTGGTATGACACAGACCTGTCTGAACGATACGTTTGAGCAGCGTTGCACCACCGTAGGTCGCGACTTCCCGTTTGTCGACGTGAAGGTGCTCGATCCTGAGACAGGCGAGGAATGTCCTGTGGGTGTTCAGGGTGAGATGTGCTGCAAGGGCTTCAATGTGATGAAGGGCTATTATAAGAATCCTGAGGCAACGGCTGAGGTCATCGACAAGAACGGCTATCTGCACTCTGGCGACTTGGGCGTGAAGGATGAGCAGGGCTTCTATAAGATCACAGGTCGTATCAAGGATATGATCATCCGTGGTGGTGAGAACATCTATCCGCGTGAGATCGAGGAGTTCCTTTACCACATGCCTGGTATCCGCGATGTTCAGGTGGCTGCTGTGCCATCGAAGAAATACGGTGAGGCTGTTGGTGCCTTCATTATCCTCGAGGAGGGTGTGACGATGACACCTGAGGATGTGCAGCTGTTCTGTCGTGGCAAGATTGCCCGTTATAAGATTCCTAAGTATGTATTCTTCATCGACCAGTTCCCGCTGACGGGCTCTGGTAAGATCCAGAAGTTCAAACTGAAGGAAATGAGCCTTGACCTCTGCAAAAAATTCGGCTACGAAGTGATTTAGACAAAGTAACAAATAAAAGACATAATAACAGACGAACATATATAATAACAGATAAAATAATAACAGAAAATATGTTAGTAAAAATATGTTAGTATGTTATTCTGTCTTTAAAAAGTTACTCTGTCTTTGAATAGTTAATATGTAAATGATATGTTTGAGAATTTAAGTGAAAGATTAGAGCGGTCGTTTAAGATACTGAAAGGTGAAGGCAAAATCACCGAGATCAACGTCGCTGAAACCTTGAAGGACGTCCGTCGCGCCCTGTTGGATGCCGACGTCAACTACAAGGTGGCCAAGACCTTTACCGATACCGTGAAGCAGAAGGCAATGGGTATGAACGTGCTTACAGCCGTGAAACCCAGCCAGTTGATGGTGAAGATCGTGCACGACGAGTTGACAGAACTCATGGGAGGCAAGGCCTCGGAGTTGAAACTTGAGAATCGTCCAGCCATCATCCTGATGTCTGGTCTGCAGGGCTCTGGTAAGACCACGTTCAGTGGAAAACTCGCCAACATGCTGAAGACCCGTCAGCACAAGAAACCGTTGTTGGTGGCTTGTGACGTATATCGTCCTGCTGCCATTGAGCAGTTGAAGGTCGTGGGCGAGAGCGTAGGCGTGGAGGTCTATACGGAAGAAGGCAACAAGAATGTGGTTGAGATTGCCCAGAACGCCATCCGCAAGGCCAAGCAGGAGAGCTATAACGTGGTCATCGTCGATACCGCTGGTCGTCTGGCTGTCGACGAGGAGATGATGAACGAGATCTCCAACCTGAAGCAGGCCATCAATCCTGATGAGACGTTGTTCGTGGTTGACTCGATGACGGGTCAGGATGCTGTGAATACCGCCAAGGAATTCAACGATCGTTTGGATTTCGATGGTGTCGTTCTCACCAAGCTCGATGGTGACACCCGTGGTGGTGCTGCCCTTTCGATCCGTACTGTCGTCACCAAGCCCATCAAGTTTGTGGGTACGGGAGAAAAAATGGAGGCCATCGACGTGTTCCATCCGGAACGTATGGCCGATCGTATTCTTGGTATGGGTGACGTCGTCTCTCTCGTGGAGCGTGCCCAGCAGCAGTTCGACGAGGAAGAGGCCAAGCGTCTTGAGAAGAAAATCCGTAAGAACAAGTTCGACTTCGATGACTTCATGGGTCAGATCCAGCAGATTAAGAAGATGGGTAATATCAAGGACCTCGCCTCGATGATTCCTGGTGTAGGCAAGCAGATTAAGGACCTCGACATCGATGACAATGCCTTCAAGGGCATCGAGGCCATCATCCAGTCGATGACTCCCAAGGAGCGTGCCAATCCCGATATCATCAACCAGAGCCGTAAGCTGCGCATCGCCAAGGGTTCTGGTACGAAACTCGAGGATGTGAATCGTCTGATGAAGCAGTTCGACCAGACGCGCAAGATGATGAAGATGGTCTCTGGCATGGGCTCCTCTAAGATGGCCCAGATGGCCGCAGCCATGAAGATGAAAGGCGGCAAACCATTTTAGTGAATAGTGAATAATTAATAGTGAGATGCAGTTAATTGATGGAAAGGCAACGGCAGCGGCCATAAAGGCTGAGATTGCCGAAGAAGTGAAAGAGATTATCGCCAAGGGTGGCAAGCAGCCCCATTTGGCAGCTGTCTTGGTGGGTCACGATGGTGGCTCTGAGACATATGTTAAAAATAAGGTACTCGCGTGCGAGGCTTGTGGCTTCAAGAGCACATTGATCCGCTTTGAGGACGATATCACAGAGGCTGAGCTTTTGGCTTGTGTCGATAAGCTCAATAAGGATGATGATGTCGATGGCTTTATCGTGCAGCTCCCTCTGCCCAAGCATATTGACGAGCAGAAGATTATCGAGGCCATCGACTATCGCAAGGATGTCGACGGTTTCCATCCCATTAATGTAGGTCGTATGGCCATTGGTCTGCCTTGCTTTATTTCGGCAACACCTCTGGGAATCATCACGCTGCTGAAGCGCTACAATATCGAGACCAGTGGTAAGAAATGCGTCATTCTGGGTCGTTCGAACATTGTGGGTAAGCCGATGGCTCAACTTATGATGCAGAAGCAGTATGGCGATTCTACTGTCACCGTATGTCACTCGCGCTCAAAGACTTTGAAGGAAGAGTGTCGTCAGGCAGACATCATTATCGCTGCCATCGGACAACCAGATTTCGTTACCGCAGATATGGTGAAAGAGGGGGCTGTGATCGTCGACGTAGGTACCACCCGCGTACCAGATGCCACGAAAAAGAGCGGCTTCCGTCTGAATGGTGATGTGAAGTTTGACGAGGTGGCACCCAAGTGTTCGTTCATCACACCTGTTCCTGGTGGAGTAGGTCCGATGACCATTTGTTCGCTGATGAAGAATACCCTCGCTGCTGGTAAAAAAGAATATTACAAATGACGGCTGAAGAATACTATCAGCTTGGTAATGAGGCTCGTAAGCGCGGATTGTGGCACGAGGCCATTAACCACTATATACAGGCGATTGCGCTTGACCCTGACAGTCCTGCTGTCGAGGCCAAGCGCATGCTTGATGATATCATGGCTTTTTATTGTAAAGATATGTACAATCCGTGATAATTTTGCATTTTTGTTAACCTGGCCTAATGTTTAAAAAGTGTTATTTTTACAATAAAAATCGACGTTTTTCTTGGTTATTTCGTGATTTATTACTAATTTTGTGCCCGTAAACAGTAAAATATCAACCATTAAAAATTTAAATTAATCATTTCTTATGAAACTTAGGAATTTATTAGTGCTTGGAAGTATGGCCGTAATGGGCGCTGCTTTCACGTCATGTTCAAAGGATGTTGCCTTTGACAGTGAGGGTCTTGCAAAAGAAGCTGCACAAAAGCTTAATGCTGAGTATGATGCCAATTTCGTAAAGAAATATGGCGCTATCGATCCCAACCAGACTTGGGACTTCGCTACGATGCAGCCTATCTACCATGCTCCTTCTGCAAGTTCTACCCGTTCATTGACTCGTACTGCCGGTTCGTTGGCTAATACTTCTGGTACTATACAAGTTGAAGGGACTATTACAGCGTGGATGCATGAAAATCTTAAGGCAGGTAAAAACAATTTCAAAAAGGGTAAACCATTCTATCTGAAGACGGTTAGTTCTCCTTTTACTATTGCTCCTGTTTTCCAGGGTACTGCCAGTTACTATTGGGAGTTGTGGATGCATGTCGCCGGCTATGGTGATATTCAAATCTGGTCTAAGGGTGCTAGTCTTTCTTACCAAACTGAAAAAGATGGTACATGGACATCTCCTGGTACAAGTAATGCGGGTGTTCCCAAGAATGCTTACATGACGAGTGCACCCACTATCACTTTTGCCGATATACCTGTAGACACAGAATTGGATTTCTATCTGAAGGTTTGGGATAATGAGACAAAGGCTACACAGACCAATCCGGTTATTCAGCCAAGAATCCTTTCTTCTCTTAATGAGCAGATGATTTCTCTCGAGGGCCTTACCCAAAAGCCTACTAATGTTCCGGAAGGTAATACGGTGGTATTCATTGGTTGTGAGGATAATGAGAAAGGTGACTTCGACTATGAGGATTTGGTATTCATGATTTATGGTAATCCGACTCCTCCTATCATTCCTAGTGATGACACTGATATTATCTATACCAAGCGTTATATGATGGAAGACCTGGGTGATACGGATGACTTTGATTTCAATGACGTCGTAGTTGATGTATCCGAAACTTATAGGCAGCATATTCACTTGAAATGGGATAATGTTAATGGTTCTTGGGAAGAGGATTACAGAGATCCCGCGGTGCTTGTTGGTCAGTCGGCAATTGTCCGCGCAGCTGGTGGTATCTATGACTTCACCCTGAAGATTGGTGATACCTATTGGAAGAAGAGCGATAATCTGACTGTATCTTCTATGTTGAATACCGGATGGCAGAATTCCGACATTGATCATAATGCTGTACTTGCCTCGTTTGAAGTGGAAGGATGGAATAGAGAAGCTAATAACCTTTCTCTTATTGTTCCTCTGAAGGTTGGTGAGAACTCTACCGATGTGGTTTATGAAATTAAATTCCCAGAGAAAGGAAAGGCTCCAAAGATGATTGCTGTTGATCCTTCTGTGAATTGGATGGTTGAGCGTCAACGCGTTCCTGGAGGTGCTGATGGTTGGTACTATTAATCATTGGTTTCCCCAATAAATATCAAGGCTCGCCCTAAGGGGCGGGCTTTTTTATTTCTCCACGAGCTTATAGATATGTCCAGACGACTTGCGGTCTGTCTCGAAGTCGAACTGCTGGTTGCTCAGGGCGCGGCCCAGTTTCTCGTACGACGTCTTGGGATCGTAGTTGGTGAAGCGATTCTTCAAGAATTCGTGAATCTCTGGCAGCGTCCACCAACGTTCCTGTTCTGATGGTTTCGGCTTGCGGAAGGTCTCACCAATCATCTCCACCAGATCGTTGAGTTTCTGATAGGGCTCGTTCTCCTTGATCAGCGTGGCGATTTCCGCATTGTCCAACCAATAGTGCTCCCCATTATTAAATAGGTGGAGCACCTGTGCGAAGAGCTGTTCGTGGTAGAGGTTGTCCTCGAAGTCGATGTTCTGGCCTGGGGTGATGCCCACGCAGACGAAACGTCGCGAACCTGTAGGATCCACCAGCGGCTTCTGCTGGTTGGTGGTGCCGATAAACGAGGTGTAGCGCCTGAACTGCTTGATGGTCTTGCCGTAAGGCGGACGGAACTTCACTTCGGCTGACGACAACAAATATTTCAGCACGATTTGCTGCGACGAGGTGGTCTTGTCGAACTCGTCGATGTTGATCAGTGCAAACATCGTCAGGGCGATGTTCAGGTCGAACTCGTTCTTGAAATTGATCTTGTCGTTGTAATAGTCGCGCAGTTCTGGTGGTAACAGGATTTTGCAGAATCGCGTCTTTCCGCAGCCCTGACGACCAATCAGAAGCGGCGTCAACGCATTGCCTGTCAACTGCTTATCGCTCTCGCGCCATTGCGCCACCATACCCACGAGCCACTTCCTGAGATACATCTCCCAATGGGGCTGGCTGGTGGGCACACGGGCTGCGAGCTCTTTGATATAGTCGTGTCCGTTCCATTGTGGCAACTTGTCCAGCCACGAGTTCACGGGGTCGTACTGCTCAATGCGGGTGGAGTCGATGAAACGGTTCACGTCCCTGTCCCACGATTTCAGTCCCAGTTCCGTCGCCCGCATCGTCATGTCGTTGCGCACCTCCTCGGTCACGGGCTTAAAGCGCTGATCGTCAGAGTATTTCTCACGATATTCGGCCACGCCCGTCATTAGGTTCTTGCGCATCTCGAAGTTCTCGTTCAGGAAGATTTCCGTCTTCATCATCTGAATCGTGTCGTTGGGGATGCTCTGCAGAGGCTTGATCTTGTGCTTCTTCATATAGTCCTCCTGCAGGGTCACGGCATAGACAATCTGGAAGGTCTTTTTCAGCAGCAACGGATCGGTATTTAATGCCGGATGCTCCATCGTCATGCCTTGTGCGTAGGCGAGGGGAATGCCTTGTTTCAGACAGAGGGTCGCTATCTGCATCAGCAGCGTCTCCAAACGGTCTTCGTCGGGCAGTTCGAAATAGTGGCCCAGCACGGTATCGATGATGAACTGCCATTCCAGACGGTAAGTGCGTTTGATGGTGCGTCCAGGCATCAGTCGGTCGCTCTCGCGGGAGATGTTAACGGGCTGAGGCTCAGTATGTTCCTCGGCGTCAGCATAGAACGGACGGGCCTCGGGATTGAAACCTATCTCAGGGTCGGCACTCACATAGACCGTCCTGTCGAGACGAGGCTCCAGATACTCTATCTCAAACCCAAACTGATTCACATACGCCCGTCGGGCCGTCTGATAGAGGTTCTGATGGAACTGCCTGATCTCCTCCTCCGCTTTAGGTAACTTATTCCCCGCCCCTTCAAGGGGAGGGGTGCCTTCAGGCGGGGTGGGGTGCTGAAACAACTCTCCTCTACACACGATCTTCACACTTTTCCCCGATGCCCCCAGAAAACACATCAGCGTCTCTGGCATCTTCTTTGCAGCATTCCTCACCTCAACGGCCTTTTCGTAGGTCGGCAGGTTGTTCACCTCAACCACCACCAGACCGTTATAGCCCAATATACGTCGCTCGTTCCTGTATCTGTCGAGTTCCTGGGCAAAGCAGATGCGCTCTAGTTTGATGCCACCTTGCCAGTCGGTCTGTATCTGTCCGTCTGGCTGTCGTTCTTTGTTCATCAGGTGATACACCTCTCTCAGATAGGTCACGTTACGCTGGCGCCAACCGTTTTGGATGGCGTATGCCACTTCTTCCAGACTATAGCGGGTGATCACTTCCTTCTGTCCTCTGGTCTTGATAAGAGAAATCTTCATATTCTTTTTAGTTTTCTGGTTTTTATTGATTTTGATGGTGCAAAGATACATCATTTTTATCATATTTGCAAATCTTTGATGAAATAATTCTATAATTTACTGACATCCGACATAAATTGTAAGATAAATACCTTATTATCAATATGATACTATTGAATATTTATCTGATATACTGGCATAATACCGACATATTACTGACATAAAACCGACATAAAATGCGCATTTTACATTCCTATTGATGCTAATGATGTCTCGTAAGGGGGCTTGCTGATTCGATACTCGGCTCTCTCACGATTTCTGGTTAATACTAACTCTTAAATTCTCTAGAGAATTCAACCGATAACCCTAGGTTCCGCAATTGTTAGGACTAACTAAAGCGTTCAATCCTCTAGAGAATTCAATAGCTAACCTAATGCTAAAGATTGCGAAGTCTCATTCGTCCATTCGCTCCCATTAGGGCTGACATTATACATGCCTCTTGATGCCAAATATCAGTTAAAATGATAGTTTTATGTCAGTAGTATGTCAGTATTATGTCGGTTTTATGTCAGTAAGCATAATTGTATATCTTTGAATATCAAATAAATAGATGGATTTTATGTCGGATGTCGGTAACTTTTCAAATTTCCTTTATTATTTTCTTCCTCTTTCTTCTTTCCTGTCCTCATAATCTTAATTTTTGTTGTATTTTTGATGGTTTTCCTTGAATTTTCTCGAAAATTGTGTAAATTTGCATCAAAATATTTAAGCTTATGAGATACAGGATCAAGAAAGAGACCAAGCCAACGCTTCCTACCTATGGCAAATACAAGGCCGTAGCCGTTCATAACCAGACCATCGAGAGTCGCCAACTGTTTGAGGAGGCTGCCTCCAGAGGCATGAGCATCAGTGGTGGTGTGCTCGAAGGCCTGATGATGACTGTCGCAGAAACAGTGATGCGTCACCTGAAGATGGGTGACAAGGTCCGCCTGAAGAACTTCGGTCTGCTGAAACTTGAGATCGAGAGCGAGAAGGTCGACAACCTCAAGGATTTCCGTGCCAACAAGCACATCCGTGGTGTCCGCCTCCACTTCATCCCCGAAAGCACCAATGGCTCCCCCGAACTCTACTCCGACATCAAGTTTGAGAGAGACCGAATCTTCATCACTCCTTAAACACTATCATATCGGCCAACTGTAGGAAATATTTGTTCGACCAGGTTTCAATATCACGCTGGTTAAAGATGAAACCTCTGACATCCTGCTTTACGGATTCTATATCCGTCGTTGACAACTTCTCGTGCAGCATCTCCATAAAACGCTCCTTTGTGATGTCCTCATCATTGAACTCACGGATGCGCTTCTGCAGATGCTCAAAGTTCAACGGTACACGATTGGCCACATACCATTGGAAGTCGTACCAGTCGCGCCCCTTTACTCTGGTCTTCCAGTTACGATAAAGCAAGGCGTGCATTTTGCCAGCATAAAGGTCAGAAAGAGCTACACAGCGCACCACAAAGGGATAGGGGCGAGATAGAGGCAATGCCTACCTATACAAGAAGAATTAGTTTTCAAGTGAATTGCCACAAAAAACCAAAGTAAAATACCACAAAAAACCAAAGTAAAATGCCACAAAAAACCAAAATAGTTTGGTGATTTCATTAATTATTCGTAACTTTGCGGCATCATTCAAAATATAGCAGATATGGGATATTTAATGCGAACAGCAGATGCCATTCTAAAGGAACGTCTTGAAGCCTTTGGGGCGATATTGATAGAGGGTCCGAAATGGTGCGGAAAAACGACCACAGCTGAGCAAGTGGCCAAGAGTGTTATAAAACTACAAGATCCTGATATGCGTGACGAGTATCTTGCCGCTGCCGCGACAAAGCCGTCACTCCTGTTAAAAGGTGAGACGCCACGTCTGATTGACGAATGGCAGGATGCTCCTGTACTATGGGATGCCGTACGGACAATGGTTGACAACAGATCTGTTACAGGTCAGTTTATTCTGACTGGCTCAAATGCTGTTGACAAGAAAAAGATTCATCATTCTGGCACAGGCCGTATCTCCAAGTTGGACATGCTTCCCATGAGCCTTTGGGAATCAGGTGAATCCAATGGAAAGATTTCCCTAATGGAGTTGTTCAACAATCCCAATCTGGATATCGACGGAATTGAGTCTGACTTATCAGTTGAAGAGTTGGTTTTCAGTGCATGTCGTGGCGGTTGGCCAGCAACAGTCAATATTAAAAGCGATAAGGCAAAACTGCTTGTGGCGCGTAATTATGTGAAGACCGTATGTTCTGAAGACATCTGCCGTGTAGATGGTGTTTCACGCGACGAACTGCTTACCCGCATGATTCTGCGTGCATACGCAAGAAACATTTCCACTTTATCGAAGAAGTCAACGTTGATAGCAGATGTAGCAGCTTCTGGCGAAGTGTCATGCACAGAGCCAACTTTCGACGATTATGTGGGAGCATTGCGAAAACTCTTTGTGATATGCGACCTGGATGCCTGGTGTCCTGCAATACGTAGCAAGACCGCCATCCGTACAGGCCCAAAGCGTGCGTTTGTCGATCCGTCAATTGCTGTGGCTGCATTGGGGCTTACACCTGAGGCATTGCTGAATCAGTTGAAGACCTTCGGCTTCTTCTTTGAGCAGATATGCATACGTGATTTCAAGTCATATACGCTTGATTTCGAACCACATATTGGGCACTATAGAGACCGCTATGGACTGGAAGCCGACCTCGTATTACACCTTGGAGATGGCCGCTATGCACTTATCGAATGTAAACTTGGTAGTAGTGAGATTGAAGAAGGTGCCTCACATCTTGTTGAGTTGAAACGCCTTATCCGCGAATACAACAAAAAAGAGAAGCAAGTCCCTTTACGTGAACCTGACCTGATGATTGTGGTGACAGGAGGCATGATGGCATATACTCGTCCAGACGGTGTGAAGATTATTCCCCTCGCCTGTTTCAAGGATTGATGACTACCCCCTCTAAAATAATGTTAAACGGAAGAAAATCGGTTCTGTTTATTGAATTTTTCATAGGAAATGACTATATTTGCAGTTACAAGTATAAATATGACGAAAAAAAAGAGGCGATATGAGGAAACTGTTTACTATCCTGTTGTTATTGCTGGCGATGGCGGCTAAGGCGCAGCGGCAGCAGATATCGTATATCGAGGAGACGAAGAACTGGTACTACGTCTATGACGAGCAGGGCAAGCGGATTGGCGGGCTCTCGCGCAGTAGCGTGGGTGAACTGAAAGGGTGGGGCAGCGACTTTTTCGTGTCGAAGCGCCATTCGTTCTATTACATCTGCGATGCTAAGGGGAAGACGCTGAAAACGATGAATGTTTCTGACGTTGGTGAGATTGTTGGCGTATCCAACACCACCATCACCAGTCGCAAAGGCAGTTGGATATTCACTTGGAACAAGGAAGGCAAGAAGATCAGTGCAAGAAGTGCTCATTGAGTTGTGATTTGCTAAAAATTAGTACCTTTGCACCAGCATAAACAGCTATGGCAACATTTGAAAGTTCTCAGAATAATTATTTCACATTCTTCTTGTTTTTCTTGCATTTTTTTCCTAAATTTGCAGCGGAATAAAACGAGGGACTTGATAGCGGAGCATACATCGAACGCGACCTCGCATTAAAGAGTTCCTCGGTTTCTGAGATACGTTTTCAACCAAATAAATAATCATTCAAAGAGAAATATATGAAGAAAGTATTATTAACTATCGCCATTGTAGCAGCTGTAACAACAATGGTTTCGTGTGGTAGCAAGACCGCTAAGGGTGGTGACAGTGATTCAACGGAAGTTGCCGACAGTATAGTGGCTGCTGCTCCTGCGGAATTATGGACAGTAGAGGCCGTAGAGGCTCAGGTCAGGAAGATGTACGATCGTCTGAACGACATGGATAAAAACGGTATTGTTAATATTCGTCAGCTTGAAGATGAGTTTTGTACCAGCTATTATCTTGGGTTGCGTAATGCCATCAGCAAATCCCTGACAGAAGCGATGGGAGATGATCATATGTTCTTGGGCGACGAAGAGGGGTACAGATTCTTCGCTGGCATGGGCACTCCGCTGGAGATTGATACCATCAAGGCCGACCTGCTGACAGGTGATATGGCTCAGGCACAGGTAAGGTTCAAAGGGGCAGACGAGGAGAATGGGTTTATGCGGATGGAACTGGACATTGAGAATGGCCAGTGGCGCGTTAAAAACTTCGACCAGCCTGAAGCATTCGGACCTGGCGGCTATCTGAAGATCATGCAGGACTTTGCCGGTGAACATGGCATCAGCTATGAAGGAATTCCATCCCCCAAGGGTGAAGACTAGGCTGAGGAATGGGAGATGAATTTGCTGCGATGTTTGTATCAGAAATTTCTTTATGGGGCGCTGCCATAGTAGCATGCGTGGTGTTGGTAGCGGCGATAGTATCAGACAGACGCCTGGTGGGCCTATCTGCTATGGTTCTTGCTGGTATTGGCGTTGTCGATATGCTGGTGTCTGTTTCCTTTGCAGTCGATATGGAAGAAAATGTTGCGGCCCGTCAGTGTAGCGATGCTCGTAGGTAGTATCGTGGTGGGAGGCAGTGCGATGCTGATGCTGCCTCCTTCGTGGCCAATATATTGGCGGGCGTGATAGCATTGGGGATGATCAAGGAGAAGAACAAGGCGTAACCCCCCAACGTATGAATACAGATTTGACATAAAACTGCATATTTATACTATCGCTTCTTTAAATAAAATAAGGTATTAGGAAAAAGCGAAAGAAAATGCATTTTTCTTTTGGTGGTTTGCTCAGTTATTAGTACCTTTGCAGCCAATTTTAGAAATTAATGCATTAATTACAGGATAATATGGCAAAAATGAAAGGCGCTATTGTGGTGGATACTGAGCGTTGCAAGGGATGTCAATTGTGCATCATTGCGTGCCCTCAGAAGGTCATCGCACTAGCCAACAAAGTGAATCTGCACGGTTATCCCTATGTGGAGGCTACGAACGAGGAGGCCTGTGTGGGTTGTGCCTCGTGCGGTATTGTTTGCCCAGACGGATGTATCACCGTGTATCGTGAAAAAGTGGAGGAATAAGCTATGGCTGAAGAA
>JAEEGH010006227.1_pt1 | contig 29340 bp, 21 predicted proteins | sample 9134181 | NCBI WGS metagenome assembly JAEEGH01 (sample SAMN16246544, study PRJNA631951) | gut metagenome | biome: gut microbiome; feature: rumen; material: DP-attached | host: Bos | place: Iran: Karaj | collected 2018-10 | reverse complement strand
CAAAGGTACGTAAAAATGGGCTTTTTTTCGTACTTTTGCAGCAATTATTAGGATAGTTTATGAAAGTAAAGATTCAAACCATGCTGGGCGACATCGTAGTTCGCCTATACGACGAGACTCCCATCCACCGCGACAATTTCTTGAAGTTGACGAAGGAGGGTTATTATGATGGTACGCTGTTCCATCGGGTTATCAAGAACTTTATGATTCAGGGCGGTGACCCCGATTCCAAGGGAGCACCCGCAGGTAAGATGTTGGGTGTCGGTGGTCCTGACTACACGCTCGAAGCCGAGATTAAGGACGGCTTGTTCCATAAACGTGGCGCATTAGCTGCTGCACGTCAGGGCGACGAAGTAAATCCAGAACGTCGCAGTAGCGGTTCGCAGTTCTACATCGTCTGGGGAGATGTGTACAACGAAGGCCAGCTTCGCCAGTTCTCCAAACAACTGAGGATGCAGAAAGTACAGGATGCCTTTCATGCACTTGCCTCTGAGCATCGTGCAGAGATCATGCAGATGCGCCGTGACAGGAATCGCGAAGGTCTTCAGGAACTGCAAGACAAACTGGCTGCAGAAGCAGAGAGCAAGGTTGGTAAATCTGGCCTAACTGACGAACAACTGAAGATATACTCTACCATTGGCGGTACTCCCCATCTTGACGGCCAATACACCATATTTGGCGAGGTAGAGGAAGGTCTTGATGTGGTTGAGATGATTCAAGGCACAGCTACCGGACGCGCCGACAGGCCCGTAGATGATATTGAAATGAAGATGGTAGTCATAGAATAGACATCATGGAATACAGAAAGATAGGTGATAACTACTATATCCGCATGGATCGAGGTGACGAGATTATCAGTAACCTCCTCGAAATCTGCGAAAAGGAATCCATACCGTCAGCCGTTTTCTCTGGAATCGGAGGCTGTCAGAGTGCAGAGCTGCAGGTGTTCATCCCCGAAACTGGCAGTTTTGAGACTGAACAGTTAGAGGGGATGCTGGAACTGGTATCACTCAACGGCAATGTCGTAAGAGACGATGACGGCAAACTTTTCCATCATACTCATGCCCTGTTCTCTTTCAAAAAAGACGGTCAGCATGGAATGGCTGGCGGGCATCTGAAAGCCACAACCGTTCTCTATACTGCCGAGATAGAACTGCGTCCTACTGTTGGCGGTGCTATCAGCAGGAAGTTTGATCCTGAGACTGGCACGGGATTCTGGAACTTTTAAGGTTACATTAACAAAACGAGGAACCCATATTGAGATTCCTCGTAGAATTAATTATTTACTGAATCTTTCGCCCACGAAACCATTAGCCACTTCGCCTGCCATGAGATCAAAATGCTGATTGATGGGAGGTGTTGGTGATAGGTCGAAGTAGTCGAGTTCGGCGATGGGCAAGCAGAAGTATTCCAACTTGTCGTAGCTTGTATACAAACGTGGAAGAACCGGATTGTTGTCATATATCCATCGCTTTACATCGTCGCTGACATCGAAACTGACCATTCCTGAACAGCGGACTGAGACCTTGTCGGCAAAGGCCAACAACTCCACGTTGGGATTGGCATGCAGTTCGTGCCATACGGCTTTCTTGGATGATGTGGCAAAATAGAGCGTGGTGCCCTCCTGACGCATAATCTGGAAGATGCGGAGACGGGGCGAGGTACCATCGGTGGTTGCAAACGTAATTTCGTTGTGCTTACGCAGGAATTCTAATGCGGTCTGTAACATCTTGTGTTTCGTTGTTTGTAAGATGACTCATAATCTGATGCAGGTCTTCGGTAAAGGCAACGAAGTGGTCGCTGGGTAGCTGCAAAGAGGATTGGGGATAGTCGCGGTTGAAGCGGATGAGGTTGGCTTTTGGCAGTCTTGCGGCCATCTGTCCGAAAGGGAAACGGATGATGACGGGGGTGTTGAATCCTACGCCGAACTCCAACAGCAAAAGGCGCTTATCGGCAGCGCGACGCACGAAATCGCTGTAGCGCAAGGCCTGACGGTGCCAGTTTTCGTCCTCTACGAAGGTGTCGTCGCAACGCAGGTTCATTGCTACGGGCTGGCCGTCGGGTGTCGTGGGAATCAGTTCTGTGGGAATGCGGCAGTCTTTGATGGCAGGGAGGGCTTTCATCACCCATTCCCTGTTGTCGTAGGTTTCTTGGGGATAGCCGCTGGCAGGCTGGAAGAGAGCGTAGTCGCCCTGGGTAGCGAAGATTTTTTCTGTATCGAAACCTGCCTTTTCGAACTGTCCATCGACATTGGTAGTGATGACAAAGTAATCCTTATCCTTCACCAAATCCAACAATTGTTTGTAAAGTGACTTGGCCTCCGGCTGATAGCGGGCAAACCAGATGTGCTTGGCCCAGCAAGCCCAGCGTTCTTCCTCAGTCTTGAAAGGATAGAACGACGAGGTGTAGAGGTCGGTGATGCCGTAGTGGGCAATCCAGTCCTTGAACTCGCGGTGGAAGTCGGTCCCTGCATAGTCGATGCCAGCGGCTGACGACAGGCCGGAGCCAGCACCAATGATGATGTAGTCGGCCTCGGCTATCTGCTTTTTCAGAGCCGCGATGCGCTCAGAGTAGTTTTCTGTAGATGTCATAATCCTTGTCTAAAAATACGTTGAACACGACAGTTTTAACATGCTTGCGTGGATAAGCCTTGACGGTTTCGACGGCTATCTGCGCAGCCAGTTCATTCGGAAAATGGAACACGCCAGTTGATATGCAGCAGAAGGCAATGCTCTCAAGGCCGTTCTCCTCGGCAATGTCGAGACATGAGCGGTAGCATTGTGCCAGTTCTTCCTCCTGCTCCTTGGTGGGAATACCCGTCTCGATAATCGGCCCGACGGTGTGGATGACGTGACGGGCAGGCAGGTTATATCCCTGTGTGATAAAGGCGTCGCCCGTCTTCAGCAACCGTCCCTGCATGATATCGGCACACTCCTTGCGAAGTTGGATGCCGGCTGCAGAATGTATGCAGTTGTCGATGCAGTTGTGCAGCGGCGACCAACAGCCTAAGGCCTGAGCATTCGCTGCATTCACGATGGCATCCACCTTCAGACGGGTGATGTCGCCCTGCCAGAGTTGCAGACCTTCGCCGTCGATGCCGACCACGCCTTTCTCCTCGCGTTGCAACTGCAATTCAGCATCTTGCATCGCCAGAAATTCTGGGCTGATGTCGCGAGGCTCCCAAATATTGGATAGCACCCGCATCATCCGCTGCCGTTCTTCAAGCGTAGCAGGAATCCGATGGCTGACATGTGCGTCAGCCATCAGATACTGTATGATTGTTTTCAGATTCTCAAGCCTTTCCATAGTTTACTCAGCCTTATAGAGTGCAGCTGCCAATGCATCCACATCGCCAGGAAGTTCTGGATAGGCAGCCTTCAGAGCCTCAGTGAATTTTGCGGCATCAGCATTTGCCTCACGCAGTTCCTTCACCTTTGTCAGATAGGCAATCTTAAACTCAACCTGAGCCTTCTCTGCCAGACCGCCGTGACCACCGATGAAGTACTTTGCACCTGATGTCAGAGCTTCTTTGGCTTCAGCCAGCTCAGCATCAATAGCTGCAACACTGCCAACCTGAAGGGGAGAAACGTGTGCCTCGGCAGGAGTCCAGTGAGTATAATACACCTGACCACCGATGATAATGCTTGCGCCTGGGAAGTCGCTTGTAGCACCATGCTCGAACTTGAAGTCAACACCAGCCCACTTCTGCGTTGCATCGAAGGGAACCTCAGCAGCCTTCTCCGTGGGCAGAGCCACCATGGTCTCACCAAACTGCTCGGCAAACTGCTTCATCATACCACCATAGATAGGACCCTCGATGAATGCATGCATACCCTCAGGCATTGTCAGAGGTAACTGATCAGAGCCACCCAGATGATAGTCGGTCACGTCGATGGCAATGGGCTTGCCCAATTTCTCGATGTACGCTGTAAACTCTGCAGCATTCACCTTGAAGAGTGGATACTCCATCACTACCAGCGAGTCGCTGCCCTCGATGATATAGCTGGCATCGCCCATCACGTCGTTAGAGTTGTACACATGCAGCTTGAATCCATCCAGATCGTAGCTGGTGAATGCACCTACGAGTGAATCCTGTACCTCGGCCTCTGTCTGAGCCGTCTGCTGAGTCTTGTTAGCGCAGCTTACCATCATGGCTGCTGCCATCATTGCGAAAATAATCTTTTTCATTGTCTTTACCTTTTTATTAATTAATACTGATTTTCGTTTTGCTGATGCAAAGGTACGGCGAATTTTTTATTCCCACAAGAAGGCACTTTTTGGTGGGATAGTTACCAAAAAGTAGGAATTGGGATGTTATCGCACTCGCGCAAAATGCACTTTAACTCAGATTAACATAGTATAATGTCGTTAGTTGGTAACTTTTTGCTACCTTTGCCGAAAATTCTAGAGTTATGGCAGATATACAGGCAGAGTATCTGGCTTGTCCGATACGCAATGTGATAAGTCGCTTTGGCGACAAGTGGTCAATGTTGGTGCTTTATCAGCTCCACGTTAGCAAGACTGGCATCCTTCGTTTCAATGAGATGCGTCGCCTGATGACGGACTGTTCGCAAAAGATGCTTTCGCAGACGCTGAAGAACCTGGAGCAAAGCCACCTTGTCCATCGCAAGGTCTATCCTGAAGTTCCTCCCCGCGTAGAGTATTCCCTGACCGACATCGGCAAGTCGCTCATGCCAACCCTCACCGCCCTTATCGCCTGGGGCAAGGAGCATTTCAGCGATGTGGTGACAGATTAAGATAAAAGCAATGAATGAGTTTCGTGAAATGAGGCGCAAGCGCCAGCAGCTTTCTGAGGAAGAGAGCATCGCAATACTGGAGAAAGCAACGGCAGGTACACTGGCACTGCTGGGTGATAATGATTATCCGTATGCCGTCCCCATCAGTTATGTCTATCATGAGCGAAAACTGTATTTCCACAGCGCTTTGGCTGGTCATAAAGTTGATGCCATCAGGAACTGCGACAAGGCTTCTTTCTGCGTCATCGACAAGGATGATGTTCAGCCAGAGAAATACACGACCTTCTTCCGCAGCGTGATTGCTTTTGGCAGAATCCACATCATTGAGGATGAAACGGAGAAGTTGGCAATGGCCCGCATGCTGGGCAACCGCTACAATCCGAACAATGATGAAAGCCTGCAAAAGGAAATAGAGGGCGGCCTTTCCCGTATGTTAATGATCCGTTTCGACATTGAGCATTTAACAGGCAAGGAGGCAATAGAACTGGTAAGGCAAAGATAATACGATAGAAATGACTGAGAAAGAGAAAATGCTAGCAGGCGAGGTTTATTCTGCCGTTGACCCTGAACTGTTAGAAGAGTTGATGGTAACAAGAGAGATGCTCTACGAATACAACTCCCTGCATCCATCGGAAACCCGGCGGATGAAGGAAATCCTGAAGGGCTTGCTTGGTTGTGTGGCAGATGACGAGTTTCTCATCAACCAGCCGTTCCGCTGCGACTATGGCAAGCAAATTAGCATCGGCAAACGGTTCTTTGCCAACTTCAATTTCACGGTTCTCGATGAAGCCCGTGTAACTATTGGTGATGATTGTTTCATCGGCCCTAATGTCAGCATCTATACGGCATGTCATAGTACAGACCCTGTAGAGCGCAACTCCCGTCAGGAATGGGCAAAGCCTGTTTCTATCGGCCATAACGTATGGATTGGAGGTAGTGTAACCATCCTTCCAGGAGTAACTATCGGTGATAATGTCACCATCGGAGCAGGATCGGTAGTTACTAAAGACATCCCCTCCAATTCCGTTGCTGTCGGTAATCCCTGTAAGGTTATTAAAAATCTATGATATGACTGACTTTGATTCCATTTGGCGCACTCAGGACGAGATAAGGACAGTAGTAAATGCTGTCTTGGGTGAATGCATCTGGAATCTGGCCTATAATGAAAGTCGCAGTGCTATTGTTCTTGAACTATCTGTGACCCTTGAAGAAGATGTCATCAGTGATTTATGCTGCCAATTCCCGATATCTGCCGACTATGACGGGGTAGGATCGAGGGGAACAAAGTTCGTATTCTACCTTTAGAAAAAAGAATCCCATACTTGAGATTCCTTTTCCTTTTAGGGATCATCAAACTTCTTCATGGCCTCGGCCTTGATTTCGTCGCATACATCGATATAGGGTTTCATGGCCTTGTAGTCGCTGTGGCCAGTCCATTTCATTACTACCTGTGGAGGGATGCCCATGCTGATGGCATTGCAGATAAAGCTTCGTCGGCCAGTATGCGTGCCAATGACTTCATACTTTGGTTTGATCTCATCTATGCGCTGGCAGCCCTGATAGTTGATGATACGTATGGGCTGGTTGAATCCCGCCAGCTTGCATAGTTCATGTAGGTTCTGGTTCATCTTCTGGTTGCTGATCATAGGGAGTGCCGCGTCTTTCTTAAACCGATACCTCTCATATTTCTGCAGGACTCTACGACTGTGAGAGTTCAAATCGATGCTCAATACGACATTTGTCTTTTCGGTGACAATCTCAATGCGGTTCTCCTGGATATCACATCTTTTGAGGTTTGCTACGTCGGAGTAACGCAGTCCCGTATAACACATGAAGAGAAATACATCACGAGTCTTTTCAAGATGGCTATTCTGCTTTGGTATCTCGTATTCTTCCAGTTGCTTTAACTCCTTCATGTTGAAGAATACAACCTTTTTCGGAGCACTTTTCATGTTGGTCTTGACAGTCTCGAACACAGTGTTGTTGTGATAGTGTTTGCGATAGGCCCAGCGCATAACAACCTTCAGCATGACCATATTCTTGTTGATTGTCGAATTCCTGTATTTCAAGATGTCGCTCAGATAATCCACGAAACTCTGTAAACCAGACTCGTCAAGATAGTCGAACGTCAGATCGAAGTGGGGGAGGCCAAAACTACGTTTCCAGTCGCGGAAACCGATGAGGTTGTGACGGATGGTGACATATTTCTTCTTGGTGCTCAATGTCCATTGCTTCCGTTTACTGTTTGATATGATGTACTCCTGATACACGTCCCAGAAGTTGAGGTAGTTATTGACGGGCTTGAACCGCTGCTGTCTGGGAGGTGTGAAGGTGCCATCCCTGAAGTTTTGAAATGTTTCCTTGAACTGGCCCTGAGTAGGTTCAATCTCCTTTACCCTGAAATAGTCCACCGTATAGTGGACATGAGACACTATCTGCATGAGTCCGTCGTTGATCTTGTTGTCTGACTCGTCTTTACCGATGGATCGTCCTTCCTTGGCATCCCATTTCCCTGCATCGATACTAAAACCGGTGGAGAACTCCATCCTCAATCCTCCATACGTCACTCGCATGGTTATCAACAGATTCTCTGTCGATGACTTACTCTTTCCTGTTGCGGGAGCCTTTGCCCGCCTAGGCTTAATCCTGAATTTAACAACTACTTTTGTTCCCATTTTGATTTCGATTTTGTGATACAACTAGATTTTCGTTGTCACAAATATAGGCATGGAAGCCGACTCCTCCAAGTGTACGTAGGAAGAATCAGCCTCCAAGGCCTTTTCTATAGGAACTCATTGAATTTCTTCATCTGTTCTGCTTTCATTTCATCTGCTACATCAATATAGGGACTCATGGCTTTATATCCGCTATGGCCAGTCCATTTCATGACTACCTGTGGAGGAATGCCCATCCCCAGCGCATTACAAATAAACGTCCTTCTGCCAGTATGGGTGCCGACAAGCTTATGTTTCGGAAGAACGATGTCAATACGTTCATTCCCCTTATAGTAGGTCTGTCTGACAGGCTCGTCGATCTTTGCTTCCTCGCATAGTTCATGAACATACTCATTCATTCTCTGGTTACTTATGACAGGAAGCGCTTTCCCCTTTGGGAAGTCAAACATCTTATATTTGTCAAGAATAGTTTTTGTATGCTTGTTTAGCTCGATTCTCAGACTGTCACATGTCTTGACTGTCGTGATTTCAAAGAAGTCATCGTGTACATCACAACGCTTAAGATTGGCAACGTCCGAATAGCGCAGACCAGAATAGCATTGGAACAAAAAGACATCACGGACGCGATAAAGATACAACTTAGTCTCAGGTAAGTCGGCATTCTCGATCTTATCCAGTTCTGCCTTTGTGAGAAATACGACCTTCTTCTGTGTTGTCTTCATCTTGGGCTTGAATGTCTCAAACTTATTGTTGTTATGGAAACCTCTCCTGTATGCCCATCTGATGACAACCTTGATCAATGAGAGGTTCTTGGTAACACTTGAATTCATGTAGTTCTTGTTGTTCCTCAGGAAATCGATGAAATCCTGCAGACCATATTCATCGAAGTACTCAAATGTGAAATCAAAGAACTTCAGCCCTGCTTTTCTCTTGTAGTCCCGCATCTCAATCAGGTTGTTTCGGAGTGTATGATACTTCTTGAAGGTTGACTCCGTCCAGTCATGCAAGCGGCTGTTGCATCTTTCGAATTCATGGAACACTTCAAAGAACCCCAAAGATTTGTTAATTTCGTCCTTTGACTTGGTGTCATAATTATTGTTAAATTTTAGTTTTGAATTGCTGTTGTCCTGTTTTGACTTCTTCTTGTCCGGATTCTCAAAAGACGCTTTTATGGCATTTTTATCCTGCCTACTTATGGATATGTGCTGCTGTTCTTCACCTCTGATCTTCTCAAAAGTCTCTCTAAATTCTTCCTGGGTTGGAACTTTTTCCATCTCCTCAAACATCTTAGCTGCGTCCCTTACATTCTTGGCTAGTCTCATGATGCCGCCGTTAATCTCGTCGGCAGACTGACCGTCACGATTAGGTGCTATGGCACGTTCCGATTGCTGATCCCAGCGGAGGGCATCAATATGATACCCCGTTGAGAATTCAAGGCGCATGGAGAGATATGTTACTCTCATAGTTATGAGTACATTCTCTGTAGTCAGGTTCCCGGATTGTGAACCTTTCACCTTCCTTTGCTTCAATCTGAATTTTACATCTACTTGATTACTCATCTTTACTTGAATTTTAAGTTGTTATTATAATAATAATGTGTAGTAAGCGTGGGGACTCTTGTTTTACACAAACTCCAGTTAATCCTCTTGCAATCCACATTCTTGACAATTTTGGCGTTTTGAACGGTAAATGACCGCATTTTCACTGAAAATAGGTTAAGACGGCAGGGTTCAGATAAATCCATCGTAGTTTAAGGATGTTAATCTGCTTTTTGCGTCCCCAATCATTCTATCCATAGAATTTGCGTCCCCGTCCCCAACAGCTTTATAGCGTCCCCAAACAGCGTCCCCAAGGGGATTCTGCAATTTAGAACGATTGTTTTTGTTGTTCCAAGATGTCCTGTAGATCGCATTCCCGAGAAACTGCTATTTAGACACTATGCGAGATTATCAGATGTCAATGAGTGGGAATAGAACCATACGGCTTTTTCATCTCACAATGACAAGCGTCCCCAAGAACATCTGCAAAGTTAAAGGGTTCATTTTTGTTATGCAAATGCTAACAAAACTTAAAAAATCAACGGATTTGACAAAAGTATGCCAAATTTGAAGTAAATTTGCCAAAAAGAAATGGCGGTGGCTTTGACTTTACACGCAATTACATGAAATTGCAGAATTTAGTTTGGCTGCCTCCAGCTCCACTAACGTTACGCTGATGAGTCTCACCCTCGTGAGGGTTCTTTGACCAAGGTCAAAGCGACTGCGTCGATGACGACTCCCTCCAGCTCCACCTTAAAACTAAAATCGAATAACTAACTAAAAATTATTGATTATGAATAAACGATTACTATTACAAACACTCCTTGTGATGCTTTTCAGCTGTGCGTGGGCGCAGGGACCAAACGATACTAAAACGTACTATCAGAATGCCGATGGTAAGACAGGCGAGGCACTTCGAACGGCCATGTTTAATATTATAAACAGTGGCAAGAATGATATTTCCTATGATGGCTTGTTGGAAGCCTATCATACTACCGATAAACGTGCAGATGGATATCTGCGCGATTGGTATTCTAACACTACTAATTATGTAATAGGTGGAGATAAAGAGAATGCTAGCTACAAAAAAGAGGGTGATGGCTATAATCGTGAACATACTGTTCCTCAAAGTTGGTTTGATAAGAAGGCCCCTATGGTGTCTGATCTTGTTCATGTCGTTCCTACCGATGGCTATGTTAATAATCGACGTAGTAATTATCCTTTTGGTGAAGTTAACAATATTACATATCAATCTAATGGGGGCTATTGTAAATTAGGCTCTTGCAAAACAGCAGGCTATTCTGGTACCGTTTTTGAACCCAACGATGAGATTAAGGGCGATATTGCACGTATTTACTTTTACATGGCCACCTGCTATAAGGATAAGATTGGCAATTGGAGTGGTGGTATCTTTACCTCAGACGGACTTATCGGATGGACTTACGATATGTTGATTCGTTGGTCGCAGGCAGATCCTGTCGATGAAGTTGAGATTGCCCGTAATAATGCAGTTCAAACTACTGCTGTTACTAAAAAAAATGGTCAAAAAGTTAAGCAAGGCAATCGCAATCCGTTCGTTGACTATCCCGGACTGGAGGACTATATCTGGGGCGACAAGAAGGATGTGGCTTTCAGCTACGACAACTACAACAGCGGTGAACAGAACTACGTGGCACGTCCTGTCATCACTCCCGATGCAGGCACTTATTATGAAAGTGTAGAGGTGACCATCTCTTGTGCAACAGAAGGTGCCAGCATCTATTATACGCTGAATGGTGAGGATGCCTCTGAGCAGAGCACGCTTTACACCGAGCCGTTCACTATCAATGAGTTAGGCACATACACCGTTAAGGCAGTAGCCATTATCGATGGCAATCGCAGTGCCCAGGCTGAAGCTACCTACACCATTACGGAACAGGGTGGCCAAGGTGGCGGAGGTGACGATACACTTGTCGATTGCGAGTTGGCATTGAACGATGCTTTCTTTGGCACTTCTTTCGGTGGAGTCATAAATAACTATGATGATGATATGGTTGGTACTCAGGATGGTGTGACTGTTATCTACTCAAAGGGCACAGGTTCTAATCGCTATTGCAACGACAACCATATCCGACTATATCAGGGCAACACCCTGACAGTGAAAGTGGGACAGGGCACGTTGAAGGAAGTAGAGTTTGTTAACAAGAACTCTGATAAGCAGTTAGAGGCTTCTACTGGTACTGTCGATGGCTACACATGGACGGGTGATGCCGCCGAGGCCGCGTTCACGGTTAATTCAGGGCCAAAGAACCTGCAAGTGGCCAGCTTGGAGATCAAGGTCAATGTGCCGGCGAACCCTTCTGGCATCGACGTTGCAAAGACCAATTCCCGTCTCGATGGCCAGCGCGTCATCTACGACCTCAGTGGACGCCGTGTCACCAATCCTACTCGTGGCATCTATATCGTCGATGGCCGTAAGGTCGTGATTCGTTAACTTCGCTAACTTCGATAACTTCGGTGTCTTGTATATTTAACCGTTAATTATCCGTAACAGATGGCTGCAAAGTTTGGCAGAATGCAAAATAATGCCTACCTTTGCAGCCCTTTTGTTGTATATTTATAAATAAGATGAAGAAACTATTATCATTCCTCACCCTCATGGCAGTAGCTGTGACGATGATGGCAGTGCCTGCCAAGCGCGGACAGTGGAAGACGCTGACGCTGGCCGATGGCACACAGGTCAGTGCAACTCTCGTTGGCGATGAACATGGTCACTATTGGCTGACTGCCGATGGTAAGGCATATACTCAGCAGGGCGACGACCAGTATTTTCAACCCGTTGATTTCAAGGCTGTCAGCGAACGTGCCAAGGCTCGCCGTGCCAAGGTCAATGCCAGACGCGTTCAGAAGCGTGCTTTTGGCCACCCCACAACCATTTTGGGACCGAAAAAGGCTATCATGATCTTGGTGAACTTCAAGGACAAGAAGTTCCTGACTGCCCACAACAATGAGCTGTATCAGGACATTGCCAACAAAGAGGGCTACAGCGAGGGCAATTTCAAGGGCTCTATGGCCGACTATTTCAAGGCACAGAGTCGCGGGAAATTTGAACTCAACTTCGACGTCGTGGGGCCTGTCACCGTTAGCAATAATTATTCCTACTATGGTAAGAACGACAGCCAAGGCAACGACAAGTACCCTGCTAAGATGGTCTGCGAGGCCGTCGAACTCGCCAAGAACGAAATAGAAGACTGGACACCGTACGACTGGGATGGCGATGGCTATGTCGATCAGGTCTACCTCGTCTATGCAGGTAAGGGCGAAGCTGACGGTGGTGCTGCGAACACCATCTGGCCACATGCCTATGAACTTAGCACTGCCAAATACTTTGGTGATGGTAGCGGTCCCGTCTCTGTTGGTACCAACCTGAAGGTCAACAGCTATGCCTGTGGTTCGGAATTGGATGGATATTCAGGAACTATTGCTGGCATCGGCACCATGTGCCACGAATACAGCCACTGTCTCGGCTATCCCGACTTCTACGACACCGACTACAGTGGAGGTCAGGGCATGGGCTCCTGGGATCTCATGGATCAGGGCAGCTACAATGACAATGGCTTTCAGCCTGCAGGCTATACCAGCTACGAACGCTGGTTTGCTGGTTGGGAGACTCCCATTGAACTGAAAGACCAGAATGTGGAGGTTAGCGACATGAAATCGCTGCAGAACGATGGCGAGTTCTACATTATCTATAATGACAATAATGCTGATGAGTTCTACCTCCTGGAGAATCGTCAGAAGGATGGCTGGGATGCTTCACTCCCATATGCCGGTCTGCTCATTATCCATGTCGACTACGATGCCTCGGTGTGGGAGAGCAATGGCCCCAACGACGTCCCTAGCCATCAGCGCATGACCGTGGTGCCTGCCGATGGTAAATATTCTTATCAGATGTATTTGGGTGAGAAGTATTATGATGATGCGGAACCCTTCCCCTATAAAACCGTGACGGCTTTCAACAAGGATTTCAAGACCTCTGAGACCCAAGCCAAGAAGGCTGCCCAGTTCTTTACCAAGACCAGTAATGGCACCTATTGGATGGATGGCTCTGTAGAGGACATCACGCAGAACGCTGGTGGTACCATGTCGTTCAAATACGTCATCGAAAAGGCTGAGGATCCTGATCCCGAAAACCCCGAGAATCCTGATCCCGAAAACCCCGAGAATCCTGATCCCGAAAATCCTGACCCCGAGAATCCCGACAATCCCGATCCCGAGAATCCTGACAATCCCGATCCCGATGATCCCGCTGTCGTAGACCCCACTGTTGTCGACCCGGAACTGCCTGAGGGTACGCTGCTCTCCGCGACCTTCGACAACCTTAAAGGTACTGGTGGCAACGACGGCCAGTGGAGTGGTGCCATTGCTGTCAAAAAGCTCGAAGACCTTGCCGAGGCTGGTATGTCTGGCTGGAGCGCCGAAAATGCTTTTGCTGGCTATCAGTGCATCAAATTAGGCAAGAGTGGCGTCGCTGGTGCCATCACGTCACCCGCTATTGCTGTCGACGGCACTGCCACCCTGAAGTTCCGTGCTGGTGCATGGAATGCTAAGAGCGATGGCACGACGCTGTATCTCATGGTCGACAATGGCACTGTCTATCCGGAAATGGTGTTCATGACTAAGGGTGCTTTCGCAGACTATGAGGCCACCATCACTGCCACCGGTGATGTCAAGATATCCTTACAGGCTGAGAGTGGCCGCTTCTTCCTCGACGATGTCGTGGTGAATAGTGACAGCGAGACCACCGCCATCCGTACCGTACAGGGCGATACGTCTGCTACCACGCGCTACTACACCCTCGATGGCCGCTTTGCAGGTACTGACTATACGCTGCTCCGCCGAGGTCTCTACCTCGTTGGTGGCAAGAAGATTGTAAAATGAATGGAAACAAATAAATGACAATGACAGGGACTCATGCGAGTCCCTGTCATTGTCAAATAGCAGCGATTGTCATTAGTGATTCATGGGCACCCAGAACCAGAAGGTTGAACCGTGCCCCTCGCCCTCGCTGTCGACGCCGATGTGTCCTGTGGCCTTGTCGACGATGGCCTTGCAGATGGAGAGGCCGAGGCCTGTGCCCTGTACGAAGTCGTTGAGCTTGACGAAACGCTCGAAGACGGAGGCCTGCTTCTCCTTGGGAATACCGGCACCGGTGTCTTCGCAGTAGAAATACATGCCCTGTCTGCCATTGTCATCATGAGTCACTTCTCCCTTTTCATTTCTCGACTGTTGGCAATAGCCGACACGGATGTGTCCCTGGTGGGTGTACTTGATGGCATTGGTGACGAAGTTGGTGAGGATCTGCTGCAGGCGTCCCTTGTCGATATAGGCTGAATAGGTGTCGTAGGGGTTGTCCTTGATAAACTCTACACCAGGTTCCTGAACGCGTTGTGCTAATGTCTGGCAGATGTCGTTGAACACTTGCGAGAGGTCGACATGCTCGGGTTTGATGGCAATGGCCTGTCCCATGTTGGATGCCTCGAGAATGTCGTTGATGAGTCGGAGCAGCATGTCGCAGTTGTTGCGGATGATGCGGATGAACTCCAGTCGCTCGTCCTCGGTGTCGACCATCTGGAGGAGGCTGCTGAAGCCTACGATGGCGTTGAGGGGTGTTCGGATTTCATGCGTCATATTGGCGAGGAAGGCGGACTTCAGTCGTCCGGAGTCCTCAGCTCGTGCTGTCTCAATGCGCAGCTTCTCCTGTGCCTGCATGAGATTGGTGATGTCACGTGCCAGTCCGAAGTATTCGACGAGCTGTCCCTCCTTGTTGAAGATGGGCATTCCTGCAATAGAATACCAGGTGGGATGGTGGTCGAGTGGGGTATAGTCGAAGGGCAGGATGATGGAGTACTCTTTTCCCTGATGCATCGTCTGCTTGACCTGTTCGGCAGCCTGCTGTCGCACAGACTCGTTGATGGATGTGATATACTCCTCGAGGGTCTGATCGTACAACAGTTCACCGGGTGTGCGTGTCATGCTGATGATGTTGTCACCGATATTGTAGCGCCAGATGAACATCAGGCTTTCTTCGAGCAGGTTGTGCAGCTGCTGTTCGTAGCGCTTGACGGCTTCATTGGTGGCATGCAGCTGACGATCGTGCTCGACTTGTTCGAGGTACATGTTTCGCTCGGCAGTAATGTCGCGGTTGGTGACGATGTAGTACACCAGTTGTTCGTCGTCGTCGATAACGGGGTAGATGCGGAACTCGATGTATTTGTTGAGTGCCAGCTGTGGTTCGTAGAGGTGCTGGCAGACGTGCATGACTTCGCGGGAGCCCTTGAGGTAGACGTTCTTGAGATTGGGGAAGTCGAAGAGCTTGGTGCTGCGGAAGAAGGGTTCGTTTTCCGGCTTTATCTCGCAGAGTTCGTACATCTTGCTGTTGACATCGAGCAGGTTTCCGTCGGCATCGTAGAACGACATTGCGGCGAGGTTGGTATCGAACATCTTCTTGTATTTGTTGGCGACGTCGCGGATATGCTGTTCCTCTGCGACCTCTTCAGTAATGTCCTTGATGGTGTAGACGATGTAGCGTGGCTTGCCATGTTCCAGTTCGATGATGGAGTTGCCATAGTAATCATGCCAGACGGGTTCGTCTGGGGTGCCTTGGTTGAACTTAATCTTTATATCGAAATGGGTGATGTCCCCAGAAATTATCTGCGCATTGAGCGCGTGGAGCCTCTGGGCATCCTCGGGTATCATGTGGAGCAGGAAGTCTTGTGGCTTCATACTGTCACTGGGCAGCATCCGGCCGTACTTGTTGTGGAGCATATTATCATGCAGGTCCCATTCGATGACGAAGTAGTCGCCCATGTTGAGTACCTGCGTCATCATCTGTCCCATGTCGTTACTTTCCTGTACGGCAATGCGTACGCGGCGTGTTACCAGTCTGATGAGCAGGAAGACGATGATGGCAGCAGCGACGAGTCCTCCGAGGATGAACAACACCGCTGGCGACGTGTCGTCGTGTACACGTTCCGGGTGAAACCATTTGTCGTATATTTTCTGCAGCTCACCAGCCTGTTCGAGACGTGTGTACTGGTCGTCGATGATGTCGACAAGTTCCTTGTTATATCCGATGATGCGCAACTCGCCAGCAGGGATGTTGATGTCGTCGAGCACGAGGCTGTCGAGTCCCAGTTCCTGGATTTTCCTGCTGAGTGGCACCTCGCCCCAGATGAAGTATTTGTATTTGCCCTGCCGGATGCCTGTCAGCGCGTCCTTTGGCGAGTGGTATTCGGTGACGAATGTCGAGTCGTCCATGAGGTTCAGCGTCATGGCGGCATAGTCGTCCTTCTTGACCAGGATGGTGTCGCTTCTCTGCAGGTCGCTGATGTCTGGCAGAGGGGCTGTGTCGGCACGCCTGGCCACCTTCAGGTTGTAGTAGTTGATGTACTTGTGTGTGGCCACATAGGGGTGGTCTTTGTAAAAATAAAAGAGGGCGTGAATGAGGTCGGCCTGTCGCTTCTCGAACTTATCGGTGGCTACATCCCACTCCTGCATGACGAACTTATGTGGGATCTTCAACTGGTTGAGGATCAGGCTGAGGACATCGACATTATAGCCTGAGGGTTGTCCCTCGATGTCGATGAACTCGAAGGGGCGGAAGTCCCAGTCGCAGATGATGACCAGCGGATGCTCCTCGGTATAGTCGAAGTATTTGTTGTGCTCAATAGCGTGGGCAGGCATGCAGGCCATGAGGAGCCCCAGCCATGCCATATACCTTATTATATAATATATAGGCCGTTTGATGTTTGACTTCAAACTTTGCAACGAGCTGTGCTCGCTTGTATCTTTATGTGTAAGAACTGTGCTCATTGAACTTATTTTCTATGCAGTTCCCTGCACGAACAGGGGATGATAATCCATACGATGGTGCCTTTGCCGACTTCCGACTTTAGTCGGATGCGTCCACCCATTTTGTTGACGAGTTCCTGGCAGATGGGCAGTCCGAGACCACCATTGGTGCCATCGGTGCTGACGAAGCGTCCGAAGACCTGATGCTGGAGGTCGTCAGCGATGCCGCAGCCGGTGTCCTGTATGGCCACGGTGAGGTCTTCTCCGTTATAGTCGAAGCGTGCGCGTACGAATCCCTCGGTGGTATATTGTACAGCGTTGAGGACGATTTGGTCGATGACAGCGCCGATGTTTTGCTCGTCAATTTCGAGTACGAGCCGTTCGTAGGGTATGTCGACATAATAGTCGACTCCTGGCTTCTGATGGTGTGCCCATGCTGCCTCACAACGGCTCTTGAAGATAGCTGCGAAGTCGACGGGTGCTTTTTTGATTTCAATCATCTGTGCGTCGAGTCGCGATATGAAGAGGATGTTGTTGATGAGTTTCAGCAGCTGTTCGGAGTTTTCCCTGATCTCGCGGATGAAGAGCTCCTCGTCGTCAGCAGTATGCTCTTGTTCGAAGAGTTCGGCGAAGCCTACCACGGAGTTCAGCGGGGTACGGATCTGGTGGCTCATGTTGCGGAGGAAGGCATTCTTCACCGTTTCCACCTCCTGGGCCTTCGTGGTTTCGAGTGCCAGCTGTTCCTCGGTAGCCTTGATATCGCTGATGTCACGGCACATGCCGATATACTCTGTGACGTTTCCATCAGCGTCGATGATGGGGACGAACGAGAAATAGAGGCTGAGCTGTTTATTGCCCTTGGCGCGCAGCAGCGACTTGATAGAGGCTCTGATGGGGTGTTTGGTACCATTGTCCATGCTTTTCAGCAGGCGCTGTGCCATGCGCTTTGACGAGTCGTCAGCCAATGCCAACAGACGGGTTTGCGTGAGTTGCAGCTGCACGTGGTTAATCTCGCTGAAAATGGTCAGCATGTGGGTGTCGGGGGAATAGCTGGCCATGCGCACGCCACCGTGCTGCATGACGTAGTCGATGTTGCGGACGTAGTCTTGCAGTTCGTCGGTGGCCTTCTGCAGCGCCACGATGTTCTTCTGCAGTCGTGAATATGATTTCGCCACCTCCGTCACATCGCGTCCTGTGCCGTAGATAGCCAGCAGATGTCCGTCGTCGTCACGCACGGGAATCAGCTGCAACTCGTAGTACAGCTCGTCACGCTTCAGGAAACGGTTGAGGGGACGCGGGTCATCGGGTGACTTGTATATCTGTGTCAGATAGGTCGGCTCCATATTGTCGACAGCAATAGTCGGGTCATCCAGCACCTGCTGAATGGACACATGCCTGTCTGTGACACTTTTAACGCCACCGGGTATGGCTTTCGATGCCTTCTCGTTCATGTCGTCGATGAAGCCGTTAGCGTCGTACGACACGGTGTCGACCATGGCCGAGTTGAAGATGTGGCGATAGCGTAGCATGGCATCCCTCTGCTGTTGTCTGCGCAGCTTGTCGTCAGTGATGTTCACGGTGGCACCGATGATGACAGCGGGGGAGTAGTCTTTGTTGCGCTTCATCACGGAGAGGTCTACGGCGAAGATGTATTCCTCATCGCTGTCACCCCTTCTCGTGCGTACCTCCATCGTCTTGTGGTCCATCTTCTGACGAGCCATGTCGTCGAGTTCCATGCACAGCTGCTCGTAGTCCTTGGGCAGCAGGTAGTAGTCGAGGAAATGCGGCGACAGAGGGTTGGTGACCTTCTTGCCTTCACGGTTGGGACTGATGACGGTGCGCTTGGCGATGTCGTAGAGCCAGATGTGCACCTTACTGGTGTTGAGGATGAGCGACAGTCGGGTATTGGTCTTGCGCATGTTCTTCGTCATTTTCCGTTCGTATATTCTGTAGACGATATAGTAGATGAGGAAAATGACGATGAGGGTGAGCAGTGCAACGACGACGTACCAGACCCACGAGGGTATGCCTGTCTCAGTGCGCTCGGGGTAGAACCACTTGTTCTGTATGGGTTGCAGGCGTCCTGTGGAGTTGAGGTAGGTGAAGGCACTGTCAAGCTGTGCCAGCAGGCGCGGATTGTTCGACATGAATTTGTATTCACCGTGCTGGATATTGACAGGCGTCAGCTCCAGGTCGTCGTAGTGGAACTTATAGATGAGCCATTTCAGCGACAGTGTGTTCCATACAATCTGGCTGCCTTCGTTGTTGTGGGCATACTGTACGGCTTCCTGCATGTCGTCGTAGGGGATGGCATTCGCGCCCCATCCGCGATTCTGCATGAGGTGGTGGCTGAAGCTGCCCTCGTGGACGATGACACGGTGCTTGGCCAGGTCTTCCAGGGTCTTGATGAGTACGGGCTCGTCCTTCTGGTGCACCACGCTATGGGTGAAAATCTGGATGACGCTCTTGCCATACTGTGCATAGTCATTGTGGAAGCTGGCATCCATTCCGCACATCAGGTCGGAGCGTCCTGCCTTCAGGTCTTCGAGCGCTTCCTTGGTGGTTTTCAGCTTGATTTTATAGGGGATATGCAACTCTTCGAAGATGAGTTTCAGCAGGTCTATGTTATAGCCCACCGGCTCACCGACATCGTTCAGGAAGGCGTAAGGCCACAGGTCCCATGCGTCCTCATAAATCAGGGGGTGCTCTTCTGAGAACACCCTGGTGGTGTCACTCTGTGCTGCTGCCCAGGCATTCGTGCCTGCACCGGCCAGCAACACCATCAGCAGCAATATCTTTTTAAATGCACGACTCATCTTTAGCAGCGGTAGCAAATTATTCACTTTTCACTATTCACTTTTTCACTTTTAACTCTTTTATCTCCGCCGGAATCCAGAACCAGAAGGTAGAACCCTGGCCCACTTCACTATCGACACCGATTTCTCCACCACACTTCTCGATGATGACCTTACAGATGGACAGGCCGAGACCCGTGCCCTGGATATAATCGTTGAGCTTGACAAAGCGTTCGAAGATGCGCTCGCACTGATCCTTTGGAATACCTGCACCGGTATCCTCGCAATAGAGATAGAAGCCCATCAGCCCCTGACGTTCCTCCACACGGTAGCCCAGACGGATATGTCCCTGATGGGTATACTTTACGGCATTGGTCACGAAATTGGTGATGACCTGCTGGATGCGGGCATTGTCCAGTCGGGTGCGACAAACGGAGTAAGGATTATCCTTGATGAACTCAACGCCAGGTTCCTGTACGCGCTGCCTGAGGGTTTGGCAGATGTCGTCAAAATCTTGTGCGGCATCGACGTCGGCAGGTTTCATTTCCATGGCGTTGGCATCAGCATTCGACAGCAGGAGGATGTCGTTGATGAGTCTGATGAGCATGTCGCAGTTGTTATGGATGACGCGCACCATCTCTCGTTTCGAGTCGGCATCGTCGATGGCTGCCAGCAGGTCGGTGAATCCCACGATGGCGTTGAGTGGTGTACGGATTTCGTGCGTCATGTTGGCCAGGAACACCGACTTCAGTCGTGCGGAGTCGTTGGCACGTACTGTCTCGCGTTTCAGCTCGTCCTGTTTCGACATGAGTTTGGTGACGTTACGCCACAGTCCGAAGCAGCCTGTCTGGTGTCCGTTATCGTCGTATTCGGGCACGGCGTTGATTTGTATCCATACATTGTGTTTCTTGTGTGTGAAGACCGAGTATGCCTGTCCTGTCCATGTGACAGGTTTCGAGAAGTATTCCTCGGGGCTGGTAAGTATTTTCACCACGGGGTCGTCCTGGTCTACGAACTGTTTCTGCAGCTCTTCAAGGGTGCAGCTGTAGGTGATTGTATTCAAGCCCTTATAGTATTCGATGGTGCGTTTCTTGAAGTTAATGCGCCAGGGCTGCATCTCGCAGGCCTCCATCATGTAGTTCAGCTCCACCTCGTAGTTCATGATGAGCTCGTTGGCCTTCTGGATGTCGATGTCGTTCTGCTTGGCCTGCAGGTATAGTTCGCGCTCCTCTGTGATGTTACGTGTGGCGATGGCGATGTATATAAGTTTGCCATGGTCGTTGCGAATGGGGTGCAGTCGTATTTCCAGATAGTCGCGGATGTCGCGTTCCGGGATGATGCTCTGCGAACATATCCACAGCTCCTCGAGGTTGTCACGATCACAGCACTCGCGGAAGGGAGAGTCATCGAAGAGGTTGGTTTCTGAGAAATGCTTGTCGTACTCCTCGCTGTCGAAATGGCAGATGTCGCGCATCATCTTGTTGGCGTCAATGAGCCAGCCGTTGGCGTCGTAGAATGACAGTCCGATGATGGAGTTCTCGAAGATGATGTGGTATTTGTCCATCAGTTCGCTCTCTTCGTTGACAGCCTTCAGCAGGTTGGTGTCGTCGCTCAGCGTACTGATGATGCTGAAGGGGCGCAACATGCCGGGGCGGTATTCGCCGACGCTGACATCGTGCAGATAGCGCCAGTCGGGTTCGTCGCTCTCAGGGGTGAAATTCCAACGATAGTCGAATTCGGCCTGCTGCTTTGAGCCACTGAGAATGGCGCGGAAGTGCACCAGTATTGTCTCCAGGTCGTCAGGGTGTACGCGTGCCTTCCACTCGTCCAGGGAAACACCACCTTCGGGATAGAAGTCGCCATAGAGGGAGTAGATGTGCTGGTCGCGCACATCGAAGCGTACCACGTTGTTCTTGCTGATTTCCAGTGCCTCTCTCATTATGAGGCCTGACTGCTCGTTTCTTTCTCCTTGTTTTCTGATGCGTCGCACCAGCATGTAGTTGTTGAGCATCATGAAGACGAAGAACGTGGCCACCGCAACCAGTAGCAGGGTCGACAGTGGTTTGAACTGCCAGGATGCCAGGAACAGGGAGATATATGCTATGTTTGTCATAGGAATAAGCTGTTTGATGGAACGTTGATATCACTTCTCTTGTCGATGACCTTGGCCTCGCAGGGTATTGTCACCCAGATGGTAGTGCCCTTGCCCAGTCCTGACTGCACCTCGATGGTGCCTCCCATCTGTTCAGCAAGTGTCTTGATGATGGGCAGGTCGAGGCCCGTGCCGCATATCTCGTCCTCGCCATTGCGCATAAAGCGATCGAAGACGCGTGGCAGCATGTCCTCGCTGATGCCTTTTCCGGTATCCTCGATGGTGATGCTGACCTCGCCGTGCCTGTATTCGTACTTGGCGCGGATGCTGCCCTGTTCCGTATAGTTGGCAGCATTGGCACAGAGCCGCTGGATAATCATGCTGGCATGCTCGGTGTCTATTTCCACGATGAGGCGTTCGTAGGGATTCTCTATCGATGTCTTCACTTCCGGCTTGACATTGCTCCATCCCATCTGGCAATAGCTGTCGAAGAGCAAGGCGAAATCGGTCTCCACCTTGTTGTATTCTATCATGTTGGCATCGAGGCGCGAGAGGAAGAGAATGTCGTTGACCAGCTGCAGCAGCGAGTTGGAGTTGCGCTTGATCTCGTCGACGAACAACGGCTCGTCGGCTTCGTCGTGTTCTGTCTCGAAGAGTTCAGCAAAGCCCACCACGGTATTCAGCGGGGTACGGATCTCGTAGCTCATATTGGTGAGGAACGACTGTTTCAGCAGGTCCGTTTCGCGGGCTTTCTGCGACTCTAAGGCCAGGCGGCGTTCTGTCTCCACCATCTCCGTCATGTTTCGGCACAGGCCGAAATAGCGCTCTACGTGGCCTTCCTTGTCCTTCATCGGCACCATGTTGAACTGCAGCCAGACGGGACGTCGCTGTTCGTCGTGCAGGTCTATTTCCATCGTCAGCTCGATGGGGAGCTCCGTGCGGTGGTCCATACGGTTCAGGGCACTGGAGATAGCCCTGCGGAAGCGTGGTGAACCCAGACGGATGCAGCGCAGCTGTGACAGGCGCAGCTGAGTCTGGTTGATGTCGTTCGACAGCTCGAGGGTAAACGTCTTGGGGGTGTAGTTGGCCAGTCTGACATCGCTGATGCGCAGGGCGTAGTTGATGTTCTGGATATATTCGCGGATGCTCTTCGTAGCATCTCTCAGCTGTTTCTGACTTTCCTTCTGGCGATGGTACGACTCCACCCATTCCGTGACGTTACGTCCTGCCATGTAGATGCCTTCCAGCTCGCCCTTCTCGTTGCGGATGGGGTTGATGGTCGACTCGTAGTACATCATATCCTTCAGTCCGAACTCTTCCAACTGGTATTTCTCCTCTTGATAATGGTCGAAGTTGACGATGGACGTCGTACGCGTGTTCTCCAGCTTGTCGAAGTCGATGCCTGCATACATGGGGTTGTTCTGCAGCAAGAAGTTTTCCTTTAGCACCATGTCACGGAACGGCACACGGAACGTCTGACAGGCTTTCTCGTTGATGTCGCGCAGCACACCGTTCTTGTCGTAGTAAAGCATGTCGATGAGCGACGAGTTGAACACGGTGTGATAGCGCATCAGCGTCTGTGTGACACTCTCCTGACGCTTACGGTCGTCCGAGACGTCGTGCTGGATGCACAGCAGCGTCTCCAGTTTGCCCTGCTTGTCGCGAGAGGCTTCGGTGACTGTAATCTCGTAGTGCTTGATGTTGCCATCTTCGTCTGGTGTGCTGCGCAGCTCTACCGTGCCCGGAGCCGAGCGTTCTTCGGCGATGTCGAAAATCAGCTTGCGCAGATGTTCGAAGTCATTTTTATTGAAGAATTTGGAAAAGGCGATGGGGTTATATTCCATGTCGAGGTCGCCCTTCTCCGTAAAAGTCTTGTAGTGGCGTGTGCTCAAGTCGTATATCCACAGGTGCAGGTTTCCTGTTTTCAGCACCAGCGACAGGCGTTCGTTCTGCTGGTAGGTCATGACCTTGGCGTCGTGTTCTCGGAAGCGGTATACGAAATTATAGAAAATCAGCAGGAAGGAGCCTATCAGCAACCCTCCTCCGATATATGGCACGACACGGTCTGCGTCGAACACATGTTCCAAACCAGTGCTCTGGGCATGTGCCCACAATGGCACCAGCAACAGGAGTCCGAGAAGGAAGGGCCTATAGCGTTGAATATTCATACTTTCAGGTTCAGTTTTGAATTATTGCCTACAAAGATAGGGAAAAATATCACATTAACCAAATTTTATACAAAAAAAATCTTTTTTCTTTGGTTTTTTCCTCGCTTATTCGTAATTTTGCAAAAAATAAACCCCAAAATATCAAGATTATGATTGACGTAAAACAAACATTATCATCAGCTGAGGAGCGTATGGAGATGGCTGCCATGTTCCTTGAAGAAGAGCTGAACCGCATCCGTGCCGGACGTGCCAACGTGGCCATTCTGAGTGGTGTCCGCGTGGAGTCATACGGACAGAAAGTGCCCCTGAACCAAGTTGCCAACGTGTCGACACCCGATGCTCGCACCATCGCCATCAAGCCGTGGGATCGCAAGCAGATCAAGGACATCGAGAAGGCTATCATGGATTCTGACGTGGGCATCACCCCCGAGAACAATGGTGAGATTATCCGTCTGGGTATTCCTCAGCCCACCGAGGAGCGTCGTCGTGACCTGGTGAAGCAGTGCAACAAGATTGCCGAGAAGGCCAAGGTGGAGGTTCGCAACGTTCGTGCTGACATCAAGGACAAGCTGAAGAAGGCCATCAAGGACGGCCTCTCTGAGGACAATGAGAAGGATGCCGAACTCGACCTTCAGAAGCTCCACGACAAGTACATCAAGAAGCTTGATGAGCTTATCGAGGCGAAGAACAAGGAAATTATGACTGTATAGTGAAGGGTCTCGTCATTAAGAATACTGGCAGTTGGTACACCGTCCTGACGGACGATGGACTGACTGTCGATTGTAAGGTAAAGGGTAATTTCCGATTACGCGGCATCCGGAGTACCAACCCTGTTGCTGTGGGTGATCGTGTCACTATCACCTCCCCTCCATCACAGGGAGGCGCTGGGGGTGGGTCTTTCATCACTGACATCGAGGATCGTCGTAACTACATCATCCGTAAGAGTATCAACCTGTCGAAGCAGAGCCATATCCTGGCAGCCAATGTCGACCAGGCTTTCCTGGTAGTAACAGTCTGCAAACCTGAGACGTCGACGACCTTCATCGATCGTTTCCTCGCATCAGCAGAAGCCTATCGCGTGCCCGTATACCTTATTTTTAATAAGAGCGACTTGCTTGACGCCACTGATGCCCGGAAGCAGTCCGACCTGCTGCTCCTTTATGAAAACATCGGCTATGAGTGTCACGCCATCTCTGCAGAGACTGGCGAGGGCGTCGAGGAGCTGCGTCCGTTGCTGAAAGGTAAAATCACGCTGCTCAGTGGCAACAGCGGGGTGGGGAAGTCCACACTCATCAATCGGCTGGTGCCTGGTGCCAACCTGCGTACTGCCGATATCAGCGATGCCCACCAGATGGGTATGCACACCACCACCTTCTCGGAGATGATAAGCCTCCCCAACCCCTCCGAAGGAGGGGCTTCAGATTCCCACAGTTGGGAGGCCTTCCTTATCGACACTCCGGGCATCAAGGGTTTTGGCACGTTCGATATGGAACGCGAAGAGCTGACCAGCTATTTCCGCGAGATTTTTGAGTATTCCAAACAATGTCGCTTTTCCGACTGCACACATACCCATGAGCCTGGGTGTGCTGTCTTGCAGGCTGTCGATGACCATCTCATCGCTCCCAGCCGCTATCAGTCATACCTCTCGATGCTCGACGATAAGGACGAGAACAAATATCGCGAGGCCTACTAACTTCGTTAACTTCTCTAACTTCGTTAACTTCTCACTAAAAGCGCATGATAAAAATCATATTAGCCCTCGTCGTACTCCTGGGCATCTATGTGGGATGGCACCTGTGGCGCATCACACCGTTTGGCTGGCCTCTGAAGACCACCGTCTTGGGACTCTTCCTCGTGTGGATGGCCAGCACCTTCGTGGGCTTTGCCTTCATGGAGCGCATCCCCGTCAGCACAGCTTCCGTGCTCTATCAGGTGGGGTGTACGTGGCTCATCGCCTTCCTCTATCTCGTCATCGTCTTCCTCGTGGTTGATATCGCCACCCTTCTCCCCTCCTTCCTCGTTCCTCATTTCTCATTTCTCATTCCTCATTCCTCATTTCTCAAGGACAGTCTCCCGGGACTGCTCACCGTTGTCACCATCGTCGCTGTCATCATGGTGTGGGGTGGCATACAGTATCACGACAAACAGCGCGAGGTGGTGGATATCAAGACGTCCAAGCACCTGGAGAAGCCGCTGACCATCGTCATGGCCAGCGACCTGCATGTGGGCTACCATAACAGGAAGGCGGAGCTGGCACGCTGGGTGGACCTCATCAATGGCGAGAAGCCCGACCTGGTACTCATCGGTGGCGACATCCTCGACATGAGTATGCGCCCTGTCGCCGAGGGTCGTTATGCTGACGAGTTCCGTCGCATCAAGGCTCCCGTGTATACTGTGTTGGGCAACCACGAATACTATACGGGAGGACGTCGCGCCATGGTCAGGGGCGAGTTGTCAACGGATAATGCCGAACGTTTCTTCCGCGAGGCAGGCATCACGCTGCTGAAGGACTCTGTGGCCCATTTCAAGGGCGTCGACGTCATCGGGCGCTACGACCGTACGGAGCTGCGCAGGGCGCGTCTGAAGGACCTTGCAGCAGGACAGCAGGGCTACACCATCGTGCTCGATCACCAGCCATACCGTCTGGAGGAGGCCGAGCAGGCTGGCGTCGACTTCCAGTTCAGTGGTCATACGCACCGTGGACAGGTATGGCCGCTCTCGTGGATCACCGATGTCATCTACGAGTGCTCATGGGGTCACCTCCAGCGTGGCAACACCCGTTATTACGTCAGCTCAGGTCTGGGCATCTGGGGACCCAAAATCCGCGTCGGCACCCGTTCTGAGTACCTCGTCATGCAGTTGCATAACTAAGGTGATGGGTGTTGGGTGATGGGTGATGGGTGGAAGTAAACGTTTGCGCATTTTTTAACGATTAATTGATGGTGGTCTCGAAGATTCTTCGTACCTTTGCAAGCAAACTACTAAAACAAATAGGAATGAAGAGACTATTTCAGACATTGCTGCTGTGTATGCTGGCTGTTCTGAGCACACAGGCTCAGGGCTGGAACGAGCAGGAGTACAAGCAGATTGAGCAGAGCATCCGCATACCGCAGTTTGCTCAGAAAGACTACGTGATAACCAAGTATGGCGCCAAGGCGACAGACAACGACCTGCGGAGCGACAAGACCACGGCGCTGGCTGCCAAGAACCAGAAGGCCATCCAGAAAGCCATCGACAAGTGTTCGAAGAAGGGTGGGGGACGCGTCATCGTCCCTGCCGGACAGCGCTTCCTGACAGCCGCCATCCATCTGAAGAGTGGTGTGAACCTCGTCATTGAGGAGGGTGCCGTACTGGAGTTCGCCTTCGTCCCCGAGCTCTATCCCGTCGTGCCTACACGCTGGGAGGGTCTGGACTGCTGGAACCTCTCGCCGCTCATCTATGCCTATCAGGCCAAGGACATTGCCATCACGGGCAAGGGTACCATCGACGGAGGTGGCAGCCGCGAGACGTGGTGGCCCTGGGTGAGTGCCGCCAAGTTCGGCTACAAGGAGGGTATGTCCGTCCATCAGTGGAAGGACACCAGTCGTCCCCAGCTGTTGAAACAGGCTGAGGACGGCGTCGACATGGATCAGCGCCGCTATGGTGCGCAGGACGGCCTGCGTCCGCAGATGATCAACTTCAACCAGTGCGAGGGCATCCTCATCGAGGGTGTCACCCTGCTGCGTTCTCCCTTCTGGGTCATCCATCCCCTGCTGTCGACGGACATCACCGTGCGTGGCGTACATATCATCAACGATGGTCCCAATGGCGACGGCTGCGACCCCGAGAGCTGCGACCGTGTACTCATCGAGAACTGCTTCTTCAACACCGGCGACGACTGCATCGCCATCAAGAGCGGACGCAACAACGACGGACGCGAGGGTGGTCAGGGCCGCTATGCCGGACGTCCCTCGAAGAACATCATCATCCGCCACTGCAAGATGGAGAACGGCCACGGTGGTGTGGTCATCGGCTCCGAGATCAGCGGAGGCTGCCAGAACGTCTATGCCCACGACTGCGCGATGGACTCCCCGAGTCTGGACCGTGTGCTGCGCATCAAGACCAACAGCTGTCGTGGAGGTGTCATCGAGAACATCAATATGCGTAACATCACCGTGGGCCAGTGTGGCGAGGCCGTGCTGAAGATCAATACCGACTACGAGCCCCGCGAGGTGTGCTGTCGTGGCTTCTATCCCACCGTGCGCAACGTCACCATGGAGAATGTCACCTGTCAGAAGTCGAAATACGGCGTGATGATTGTGGGCTACAATGCCGACTCGCTGGCATATACTGTCAACAACATCACCGTCCGCAACTGCCAGTTCAATGGTGTCTACGAAAAGCCCGTCAAGCAGATTGGCAAGGCCGAGAACGTGACCTACGACAACCTCCTGATCAATGGTTCGCTGGTGCTGCAGGAGAAACCTTACAAGCACTATTCCGAATGGCTCACCTACTCCGAGATGAAGCGCGTGCCGAAGTCGTATCTCCTCGACTTCTCCGACAGTCCCAAATGGAGCTACGTCATGGGCATCGAGCTGGAAGGCATGCTCGACACCTATCTGCGCTATGGTGGTGAGGCCATCCGCCAGTACTGTCAGGACTATACCGACGAGATGATCAACAGCCAGGGCGACATCAAGGGCTTCAATATCCTGAACTACAACCTCGACAACATCCGTACCGGACACTTCGTGACCCGTATGTACCAGCAGTGGCCCGAGGAGAAGAATCTGCTGGCCATGGAGCTGATGATGAAGCAGCTGCAGGACCAGCCGCGCACCCTCAACGACGGCGTCTACTGGCACAAGGCCATCTACGCCTACCAGGTATGGCTCGACGGCATCTTCATGGGACTGCCCTTCCGCGTGCTCACCGCACCCATCACCGAGGGTAACAGCAAGAAGGCTGTGAATGCCATCTACGACGATGCCGTCAACCAGCTGAAGGTGACCTACCAGCGCACCCTCGACCCCAAGACCGGTCTGAACCGTCACGCCTACGACGAGACACGCCACACCTTCTGGGCCGACCCCGAGACAGGTCTCTCGCAACACTGCTGGGGACGCGCCCAGGGCTGGTACACGATGGCGCTGATAGAGGTGCTCGACGCCCTGCCTCAGGACTATGCCTGGCGCACGGAAGTCCTCGACCTGCTGCGCAAAGACCTCGACGCCATCCTGAAGTGGCAGGACCAGAAGACGGGACTGTGGTACCAGGTGATGGACTCTCCCGAGCGCGAGGGTAATTATCTGGAATCCACCTGTTCAGCGATGTTCACTTACGCCCTGCTCAAAGCCTATCGCAAGGGCTATGTCAGCGACAAATACCGTGATGCAGGCATCAAGGCCTACAAGGGCATGATCAACAATTTCATCCAGGTACACCCCGACAAGACCATCTCGCTGACACGCTGCTGCAGCGTGGCCGGCCTGGGTCCCGC